>OGDN01000047.1_pt1 | contig 198577 bp, 152 predicted proteins | sample 1570271 | NCBI WGS metagenome assembly OGDN01 (sample SAMEA4384481, study PRJEB24528) | human gut metagenome | reverse complement strand
ATCTGGGAAAACGCCTACTCACCGCGGGGCGTTCGGCTGGCTTCGCAATTCAACCCGGGTAACCGTTAGTGCTGACTCTCGATTCGAGAAAGGAGAATGGGAACCGACGAGCGCTCTCGTTCGCATCACGTACAGAGCATTGAAATAAGCGGACGGCTCGGCTTAAACGAACCGAATCTCGAGCTTCTTCCCGAAGCAGTGAGCGAGTTTTTGCAACGTCGAAATAGTGGGGTTGCCGTTTCCGTTCTCGAGCCGACTTATGTTGGATTGTTTCATGCCGCAGCGGTCAGCTACTTCTTGTTGGCTGAGGCCACAGCTTTGGCGTCCTTCGACAATGAGCTTCATGATTTCGTACTCAGGCTTGGCGTCCTCCCAGGCTTGGGCGAATGCTTCGTCGCGCTGGCTCCGCTGCTCGATGTAGCGCTGAACATCATTAGTCGCCATAGCGTTCCTCCCAATCTTTTTTGAAAAGTCGCGCTCGCTTGAGTTCTCTCAGCGGGGTTCGCTGCGACTTCTTCACGAAACCGTTGGTGACGATGATCTTCCGGCCTCTTCGAAAGAAGTAGAAGCATCGTGAAATGTTCGAACCGATTTTGATGCGCAACTCGAACAAGCCCTCGCCGAGCGACTTGGAATGGGGCTCTCTCAAATCGGTGCCTTTCTCCGACAGAAGCGTCAGTTCCTGGAGGGCCTTGATCGCCATTCTCTGGTCGAGTGAATCGAGAAAGGCTTCCATAGGGCAAGAGCCCTCTCTGGTGCGATAGAACTCGATCTCGAACATTTCTGCTCCTTTATATCATATATGGTATGTCTTTGCAATGTCATGTACTATAATGCAACTATCACTTTAGCAGATTACGAACTATAGTGCAATAGGAGATTTGAATGGCTAAGGAGAACAGCGTTATCGATTGGGAGGCCTACGGGACGTTGCTGAAGGCGGCGCGGCTGGCCAACGGGTACTCGCGAGGCAAGAAGCTCACCGACGCGGTGGAGGAGAAGACGGGCATGAGGATCTCGGAGCGCACGATTTACGCGCTGGAAGACGCCTCGCGCGCACCTTCCGCCGATATCTTCCTCGCGTTGCAGCAGGTGCTGCCCGAGCTGTGCGATCCGGAATACATGCGCCCGGCCTTCCGCAAGGCCGACATCAAGGTCATGCTCGTCACGCTGCCCTAGGAGGAGAGGTGGATCTTCCCGAGTTGAAGTACAACGAGGCGGGGCTCATCCCCTGCATTGTGCAGGACGCCGACACGGGCGAGGTGCTTATGATGGCATGGATGAGCGCCGAGTCGCTGGCGCTCACGTTGGAGCGCGGCGAGACCGTGTTCTGGAGCCGTAGCCGGCGCGAGCTGTGGCACAAGGGGGCCACGAGCGGCAACACCCAGAAGCTGGCGGATCTGCGCTACGACTGCGATGCCGATACCCTGCTCGCGCTGGTGCATCCGGCCGGCCCCGCCTGCCATACCGGCGAGCGAACCTGCTTCTACCGCTCGATGCTGGAGAGGTAGCTGGTTGCTCGCGTTTTGCGCTCGTCGAGCAAAGGTGCGAGGGGCGTTTTAGGTGGATGAGTCCAAGGATCAATGCTCAGAAGCTGGAAAGCTTGTCCCGCGAGGCTCGGTGATGCCGAGTGAGGCCTAGGCCGCGTGGTGCAGGACGTGACGCTGGGCGCGCACGAGGCGCACGTAGGCGCGGCGCATCCGGCGTCGCTGGGCAGCCGGCAGCTTCACGCGCGCCTCGCCGAGCAGCGCGCCGCCGATGATGCAGCAGGCGCCGGCGAGCTGCACGGGCGTCATCACCTCGCCGAGCGCGAGCGCCCCCAGCACCACGGCCGTGAGCGGCTCGGCGTAGGCGCACACCGACACGGTCTGCATGGGCAGCTGGTCGATGGCCCGGTAGTAGAGGAAGTAGGCCAGGGCGGTGAACACGGCGCCCAGGGCGATGACGGTGGGCCACGAGCTTGAGGGGATGCGGCCGATGAAGGCGAAGCCCTCGCCAGCCGCGGCCACGGCGAGGGCCACCGCCACCGCCGTGGCGAGTTGGATGGTGGTGCAGGGGACGCCGGTGATGTCGCGGGCGAGCTTGTTGAAGATGACCATGCCAGCGGTGCTGGCGGCCGCGGCGAGTCCCATGAGGATGCCGGGAACCGACAGCGTGCCCTCCAGAGCGGACGCATTCAGCAAAAGCAGGCCGCCGACCACGATGGCGAATCCGACCATCACGGGAATCCGCAGGCGCTCCTTGAACAGGAGGGGGGACAGCGCCATGGTGATGACCGGGGCCGTGGCGGCCAGAACGGCGCCGAGGCCTACGCCGAGTAAGCGGTAGGCAGCGAAAATGGTCATCATGGCGAGGCCGAGACAGGCGCCGGAGAGGGCCACGAACAGGTACTGGCGACGGCCGACGTGCCGGGGCAGTCGCTGGCGGGTGACGACGAAGATCAGGCCCATGGACAGCGCGCCAATAATGAGGCGCATGAGGCAGACCTCGAAGGCCGACAGCGGCAGCGTGCTGGCAACGATGCCCGACGATCCGAACATCATGACGGCTGCAATGAAGCACAGAAGGTACTTCATCGATGCGATCTTCGTGCGCATGGCAAGCCTCTCCTTCTCGGTGCAGGGCGCGGGGCTCGCAGGCTCAGCGCGCCGCCTCCTTCCTTTTGATGCAGCTGCATTATGGCGCTTGACAAATCCCTTGAAAAGCGAAACTATTTCATAGTTCACATGAGAAATTCTCATAATATGAGGCAATGAGGCACGAAGCAACGAGGGGAAGAGGGAGCTGTGGACGCCAACATTCAGAAGTACCAGGCCTTCGTGGAGGTGGCCGATGCCGGCAGCTTCACCAAGGCGGCCGAGACGCTGGCCTACTCCCAGTCGGGCATAAGCCACATGGTCTCCGATTTGGAGCGCGACTGGGGCGTGGCGCTGTTCGAGCGGAGCCGCCGGGGCGTGGTGCTGACCGGCGACGGCGCACGGCTTCTGCCTGAGGCCCGCGCCCTCTGCGAGAGCTTTCGAGCCCTGGAGTCCACCGTGGATGAGGTGCGGGGCCTCGAGACCGGTCTCATCCGCATCGGCGTGTTCCCGAGCGTGGCCGCCCATTGGATCCCGCGCATCATCAAGCGCTTCAACGCCGACTACCCGGGCATCGACTACAAGCTGCGGGTGAGCGATTACACCGAGATCGAGGAGTGGATCGCCGCTGGCACCGTGGACTGCGGCTTCGTGATGCTGCCGTTGCGCACCGATGCGCGGCTTGTCGTGCGGGCCTTGGAGGAGGACGAGTTTCTGGCCGTGCTCCCGCGCGACCATGAGTTGGCGAGCGCGGAGGTGTTTCCCGTGGAGCGCCTGGCCGAGCTGCCGCTGCTCTCGCCGGCATCGGAGTCCGACGACGAGCTTTTAGAGTTTCTGGAGCGGTGGGGCGTGCGGCAGAACCCGCATTTCACCTCATGGGACGATCGGGCCATCCTCTCCATGGTGGAGTACGGCATGGGCGTGAGCGTGCTGTCGCGCCTTATGCTGCGGGGCCTGTCCCAAAACGTGGTCACGCTGCCCTTGTCCGATCCGGTCTTCCGCACCATCGGCGTGGCCTATCGCAGTGCCGGTCACCTTCCTTTGGCCACCCGCCGCTTCCTCGATTACTTGGAATTTCGCAAAGAAGAGGAGTGAGCGCGGACGGCCTGAGCGGATTGGAATGCCGTCGGAACGCCGACTGGCTCCCCTCCGAGTTGAGTCGCGGGCAGTCTGTGCTTTTTCTTGTGCGGCGCGGTCGGTTGCGCTACTATAGTTCCAGCTCTGAATCTTGGGCGCGATGGCGCCCCACTTCCTTCCCATAGTCCCGTATCGCCCATTTTCAACGTTCTCTCGGTTCGGGTTCGCAGTGCGCTTTACCGCGGTCGATTCGAGCGCCATTCCCATTCCTTTGCCTGTAAACCTCAAGAAGGAGGATGAACGTGAAGTTCTTTCTGGACACGGCCGACCTCGCCGAGATCGAGGAGGCGGCCAGCTGGGGCGCTTTGGCCGGCGTGACCACCAACCCGACGCTGTACTCGCGCATCGGGGGCAAGCTGGACGACTTCCACGCGCACATCAAGCGCATCTGCGACATCGTGGGGCCGGATTGCCCGGTGTCCGCCGAGTCGGTGGCCATGACCCGCGACGAGATCGTCCGCGACGGCCGGGAGCTCGCCGCCATCGCGCCGAACGTCGTCGTGAAGATCCCCACCATGGTGGAGGGCCTGGCCGCCACGCGCGCGTTGGCCGACGAGGGCATCCCGGTGAACATGACCTTGTGCTTCACGGTGCCCCAGGCCATTTTGGCCGCTCGCGCCGGCGCCCGCTACATCTCGCCGTTCGTGGGCCGCTTCGACGACATCTCCGAGGACGGCCTGGCGCAGCTGGACGACGTCGTGCGCGCCATCGGCAACTACGACTTCTCCGAGGACACCGTGAACGGCGAGCAGATCGAGATCATCGCCGCCTCTATCCGCAGCGCCAACCATGTGACCCAGGCCGCTCTCATGGGGGCCGACATCGCCACGGTTCCCTTCGGCATTCTGAAGAAATGCGTGCAGCATCCGCTGACCGACTGCGGCCTTGAGTCGTTCCTCAAGGACTGGGAGAAAGTGCAGAACGCATGAGCGATACCCAAGAGACGATGACGACGGAAGCGGCCGCCCCGGAGGCGACCCCCGAGAAGCCGAAGCGCGGCCGTCCCCGCAAGAAGGCAGAAGAGGCCCCGGCGCCGGCACCGGCACCGGCTGCCGAAGGTGCCGAGGCGTCAGCCGCTCCGGCCAAGAAGACGACGCGCCGCCGTGCTGCGGCCAAGCCCGCCGAGGAGGCCGCGGCTCCCGCAGCCACCGAGGCGCCGACGGCCGAGGAGGCGCCGAAGCCGCGCCGCACCCGCGCCCGCAAGACGCCCGAGCCGGCGGCGGAGGAGGGGACGGGTGCGGCCCCCGAGGCGGCCGAAGAGGCTCCCAAGCCGCGCCGCGCCCGCGCCCGCAAGGCGGCATCCGAGCCGACGGCCGGCGCGGAGGAGAAGGCCCCGCAGGCCAAGGAGCCCGAGGGCGCCGAGGCGTCCGCAGCGGGCACCGGCACGTCCGAGGCGCCCGCGCCCGCCGATGCCCCCGAGTCCAAGGAGGCTCCTCGCCGCGAGCGCACCACCACGACGGTGATCCGCCGCCGCGACCGCGAGGAGCGCCGCCAGAACCAGAACGGCCAGAACCAGAACGGCCAGGGCCAAGGCAAGAACAGCCAGAACAAGCAGAACGCCCAGAACAGCCAGGGCGGCAAGAAGAACAAGAAGAACCGCCACGAGAATCGCAACCGAGAGCCTCAGCCCTCCGTCTCCAAGGAGGAGCTGACAGAGCTCAAGGTGGCCGACCTGCGCGCCCGCGCCGCCGAGGCGGGGGTGGATGCCGCGGGTCTGAAGAAGGCCGAGCTGGTGGACGCCATCTACGAGGCCGTCTGCAAGGCCGAGGGCTTCGCCGAGGTCACCGGCGTGCTGGACATCATGGGCGACGGCTACGGCTTTTTGCGCACTTCCGGCTACCTGCCCGGCGAGAACGACATCTACGTGGGGCTCGCCACCATCCGTAAGAACGGCCTGCGCAAGGGCGACATGGTCACGGGCACGACGCGCCCGGCGCGCCCCAACGACAAGTTCGCGGCCCTGCAGAAGGTGTCGGCCGTCAACGGCATGGCCCCCGAGATCATGGCCCTGCGCCCGAAGTTCGCCGACCTGACCCCGGTGTTCCCCGACGAGCGCCTGCTCATGGAGCACGGCAAGAACACCACCACGGCCCGCGTCATCGATCTGACGGCCCCCATCGGCAAGGGCCAGCGCGGCCTCATCGTGTCGCCGCCCAAGGCCGGCAAGACCACCGTGCTCAAGGACATCGCCGCCGCCATCACGGCGAACAACCCGGATGTGCACCTCATGTACCTGGGCATCGACGAGCGTCCCGAAGAGGCGACCGACATGGAGCGCTCCATCCGCGGGGAGGTGGTCTCCTCCACCTTCGACATGCCCTCCGAGAACCACATCCAGGTGGCCGAGCTCGTCATCGAGCGCGCCAAGCGCCTGGTCGAGCAAGGGAAGGACGTCGTCATCCTGCTGGACTCCATCACGCGCCTGGCCCGCGCCTACAACCTGGCGCAGCCCGCGAGCGGCCGCATTCTCTCCGGCGGCGTCGATTCCACGGCCCTTTATCCGCCCAAGCGCTTCCTCGGCGCCGCCCGCAACATCGAGAACGGCGGCTCGCTCACCATCCTCGCCTCGGCCCTCATCGAGACCGGGTCGAAGATGGACGAAGTGATCTTTGAGGAGTTCAAGGGCACCGGCAACATGGAGCTGAAGCTCGACCGCTACCTGGCCGATCGCCGCATCTTCCCGGCCATCGACCCCATCTCCTCGGGCACGCGCAAGGAGGAGCTGCTCATGGATCCGCAGGAGGCCCCGCTCATCTGGGGCGTGCGCCGCATTCTGGCCAACACGAACTCCACCGAGCGCGCCATGGACATGCTCATCAAGTCGCTGAAGCAGACCAATTCCAACCAGGAGTTCCTGCTGCGCATGGCGAAGAAGATGCAGGCTCAGCAGGGTCGTGCGGACGATGGCATGGAACTGTAAGCCCGACGAATCCGGCCCGACGAAAGAGGCATCATGAGCGATCAAAACCAATGGCAGAACGCCGCCTGGGGCGCACCGCAGGAGGGCACCCCGTCCTCGGGCGGCACATCGGCGGGGCAGGGGCAGGGCGCCCCATCGCAGCAGGCCGCTCCCCAGCCTCCCTATCAGGTGGCTCCGCAGCCGCAGGCGCAGGCAAATCCCTACGGCTACGCCGCTGCCCAGCCGCGCCCGACTGCCGCCTATGCCGCCCAGTCCCAAGCCGCTTACGCCGCGCAGCCCCAGTCGCAGCCGGCTGCCGCCTACGCGGCGCCGGCCCAGGCTCCCTACGGCACCGCGGCTGGGGCCGTCCCGGCCCAGCAGCCCAAACGGCGCGGTTGGATCGTCGGTCTGGCCGCCGTGCTGACGGTGCTCATCTTGGGGGTGGCCACCATCGGGTCGTGCACCTCGGTGTTCACCAGTTCCATGGGGGCCTTCTCCTACGAGTCGCCCTCCTGGGCCGACACGGTTACCGGAGACACCGTGGGCATCATCAACATCAGCGGCACCATCCAGTACGACGGCACCACCTCAAGCCCCGAGGGGCTTAAAAGCCAGTTGGACGCCGCCGAGCAGAACCCGCATATCAAGGCGGTCGTGCTGCGCGTGAACTCCGGCGGAGGCGTGGCCACGGCCGGCGAGGAGATGAGCACCTACATCCGCGACTTCTCCAAGCCCGTGGTGGTCTCGAGCGCCTCCATCAACGCGAGTGCCGCCTACATGATCTCGTCCCAGGCCGACTACATTTTCACGGACAAGACGACCTCCATCGGCTCCATCGGCGTCATCATGTCGGTGACCGACCTGTCGGGGCTCTACGAGAAGCTGGGCATCTCCGTCGAGAACATCACCTCGGCCGACGCCAAGGACTCCGGCGCCGGCAACCGCCCGCTCACCGAGGAGGAGCGCGCCTGGTACCAGGATCAGGTGGATCAGATCAACGAGGTGTTCATCAACTTCGTCGCCGAGGGCCGCGACATGCCGGTGGAAGACGTGCGCGCGCTGGCCACGGGCCTTACGTTCACCGGCATGGACGCCGTGGAAAACGGGCTGGCCGACGAGTTGGGCACCCAAGAGGCCGCCGTGGCGAAGGCCTGCGAGCTGGCCGGTATCGCCGATGCTGATACCGTGTATCTGCAGTCGTCCACGAGCGATTTGTCTCGCCTTCTGGATATCATGGGCACCGAAGATTCGCTGGATGTTTCCGGGACACTGAAGGAGTTGGAGAACCGTGTCGGACTTGAATAGCAGAGAGCGGGTCGAGTGGCCCGCCCGCGCCGTGGTGACGGCGGGTATGCCCTATGGGAACAAGCCCTTGCACTTCGGCCACATCGGCGGCGTGTTCGTGCCCGCCGACGCCTTCGCGCGCTTTCTGCGCGACCGCATCGGCGCCGAGAACGTCCGTTTCGTCTCCGGTACCGACTGCTTCGGCAGCCCCATCAACGAGGGCTACCGCAAGCTTAAGGAGGCCGGCGAGTTTTCGGGCACCATCGCCGACTACGTGCTCGCCAACCACGAGCGCCAGAAGGCGACCCTTGAGGCCTTCCAGGTGAGCCTGGACATCTACGAGGGCAGCGGCATCGGGCACGCGGGCGACGTGCACCAGATGATCTCCGACCAGTTCATCGAGCGCTTGCACGAGAGCGGTCACTTGAAGCTGGACTCCACCCTGCAGTTCTACGACGCTAAGGCCGGCACCTTCCTGAACGGCCGCCAGGTGCAGGGCCACTGCCCCGTGCAGGGCTGCAAGTCGGAGCACGCCTATGCCGACGAGTGCGATCTGGGACATCAGTACGCGCCGGTGGACCTCATCGCCCCGGTGTCCACGCTTACGGGCACCGTCCCCGAGATGCGCCCCGTGGAGAACTGGTACTTCGATCTGCCCGGGTTCGAGGACTTCTTGAAGGACTACGTGCGCGAGCTTGAGGCCGACGACGAGGTGCGCCCGGTGGTGACCAAGGCCATCGCCGAGTTTCTGGCGCCGCCCGTGATCTTCGTAAAGAACGAGCACTTGGAAGAGTACGAGGCCATGGCCGCCGAGCTGCCGCCCCACGAGTTCCGTCCCGCCGAGGGCAACAAGCAATCCTTCGAGATAGAGTTCGCCTCCATCGGCGAGCGCGATCGGGCCCGCGACGCGCTGGCCGCGGCAGGCCTGCGCTTCCGCACCTCGAAGACGCTCGTGCCCTTCCGCATCACCGGCAACATCGAATGGGGCGTGCGCGCTCCCGTCATCGACGGCGTGGAGGGGCTCACGGTGTGGTGCTGGCCCGAATCGCTGTGGGCGCCCATCTCGTTCACCATCACGATCAACGACGAGCAGGGGATGCCGCGCACGAGCTGGCGCGACTTCTGGTGCTCCGACGACGCTCGGGTCTACCAGTTCATCGGCCAGGACAACCTGTACTTTTACGGCGTGGCCCAGCCGGCGCTGTGGGAGGCTCTGCGCCCCGGCGGCCTGTTCGCCGAGGGCCCCGACTCCCAGATGCGCCAGACCACGCTCGTGGCGAACCACCATATGCTCTTCGGGAAAAAGAAGGCCTCCTCGTCGGGCGCGGTGAAGCCGCCCACGGGCGAGGAGCTGCTGGAGCACTACACGCCCGAGCAGCTGCGCGCCCACTTCCTGGCGCTCGGGCTCGACCAGAAGTCCGTCGGCTTTTCCCCCAAGCCCTTCGACCCGGACCCGGCCAAGCGCGACGATCCGCGCTACGCCGACCCGGTGCTCAAGGAGGGGGCACTGCTCACCAACGTGTTCAACCGTCTCGCCCGCAGCTGCTTCTACGAGGCGCAGAAGAACTTCGACGGCTGCATGCCTTTGGGCGCCGTGACGCCCGAGGTGCGTCGTCGCGCCTTCGAGGCGCTGCTCGACTACGAGGAGCGCATGCACAAGGTGGAGCTGCACCGGGTGATGTCGGTGTGCGACGAGTTCATCCGCTGGTCGAACAAGTGGTGGGCCGACGGCATCAAGGCCGCCGAGGCGTCCGAGGACGCGGATGCGCGCCGCCAGGTGCTTGTGGACTCGTTCTACCTGCTGCGCGTGGCCTGCCTGCTCATGCATCCCGTCGTGCCCGTGGGCTGCGAGAAGATCTGCGACTACCTGAGCTTCGACTTCGGTGACTTCTTCAGCTGGAACTACGACTTCGATTCCAACGACGAGTTGTGCCCGGCTATCGAGATCGATGCCGGCGCCCACCGCATCCACGAGCTTCCCCCGCGCTTCGACTTCTTCCGCAAGCACGAGTCGCAGTACAAGTAAGGCTAACGTGCCGGACCGATCGTTCCGAGAGCCCGCTTCTGGCGGGCTCTTTTTGCTCCTTCGGATGCCCTGGCCGCGAAAGCGAGGATCCGTAAGGGACGAGCGAGAGCGTGCAAATGGGGCTGCGAGTGCCCAGCATGGCGGATCCGATGCATCGAACCGGAAGTCGCGGCTGCGCGGCTGCGTGGCGGAGGCTGTCGGTCGGAGGTTGCGGCCGCGATGCTGTTCGTTGAGTGGTGCGGACGAGATAGCGCGGGCTGGGAGCTTTGTAGCGGAAGGGGAATGAGATGGCTACGATTGTCGGGGGCCTTCTTGCTGCGCGGGAACGCCTCCTCCGGCGCTTGTCTGCCTTGTCGTACTTTCTTTGCGCAATCCCTTGCTTTTGCGGGGGATTGTGCTATTTTAGACAGGCTGTCTTCGCAGGCGTGCGATGGGCAGCGGCAACTATCACACATGCTCGGGCGACCGAACTTCGCGAGTGGCCACCGGAAAAAGGCTGCGAAGGGGCGGGATGACCTCGGGCAGAGGACTAACGAATGGAGTGATCATGACGAAAGTCAGCATTACCACGCTGCTCGACGCCGGCGCGCACTTCGGGCATCAGACCCGCCGCTGGAACCCCAAGATGAAGCCGTACATCTTCGGCAGCCGCGGCGACATCTACATCATCGACCTGAAGCAGACCCTCTACGGGCTCGACGCCGCCTACACCTTCGTGAGCAACCTCACCCGCAAGGGCGGCACCGTGCTGTTCGTGGGCACCAAGAAGCAGGCCCAGGAGGCCGTCGCCGACGCCGCCAACCGCTGCGGCATGCCCTACGTGAACGCCCGCTGGCTCGGCGGCATGCTCACCAACTTCGCCACCATCCGCGCCCGCGTGAAGCGCATGGAGGAGCTGGAGGCCATGGACGCCGACGGCCGCATGGCGCTGCTTCCGAAGAAGGAGCAGATCCTGCTGCACAAGGAGCTCGCGAAGCTGCAGACCAACCTCAACGGCATCCGCAACATGAAGAAGGTGCCCGACGCCATCTTCGTGATCGACACCAACCGCGAGGGCATCGCCCTGCACGAGGCCCATCGTCTGGAGATCCCCGTGGTGGGCACGCTGGACACCAACTGCGATCCGGACGACGTGGATTACGGCATTCCGGCCAACGACGACGCCATCCGCTCGGTGCGCCTTCTGGCCGACTTCATGGCCGACGCCGTCATCGCCGGCACCGGTGCCGACGTGACCGCCGCCGAGATGGCCGGCGAGGCCGCTGCCGCCGACGCCGTGGCCGAGGTGGCCGTCGAGGCCGCCGCCGACGTGGCCGAGGGCGCGGGCGCCGAGGTCGCTGCCGACGTGGTCGCCGACGCGGTTTCCGAGTAACCCGACCGAGTAAGAACCACCGTTTTCCCCAAAGGAGGAATTCATGGCTAACATCACCGCTTCCATGGTGAAGGAGCTCCGCGAGATGACCGGCGCGGGCATGATGGAGTGCAAGAAGGCCCTGGCCGAGGCCGAGGGCGAGATGGAGAAGGCCGTCGACGTGCTGCGCACCCGCGGGCTCGCCGCCGTGGCCAAGAAGGCCGGCCGCGCCACCAACGAGGGCACCGTCATGGCCATCGTGAACGACGCATGCACCACCGGCGCCGTGGTCGAGCTGAATTGCGAGACCGACTTCGTGGGCATGAACGAGAAGTTCAAGGCCTACGCCGAGAAGATCGCCAAGGCGGCGCTTGCCGCCAAGCCGGCCGATGTGGACGCGCTGAAGGCCGCCGTCATCGACGGCGAGACCGTCGAGGAGATCGTCACCGACTGCATCCACGTGATGGGCGAGAACACCCAGCTGGCCCGCGTGGCCGTGGTGGACGCCCAGGCTGTGTCCGCCTACATCCACGGCGGCGGCAAGATCGGCGTTCTGGTGACTTTCAACGTCGAGGGCATCGATCCGGCCTCCGACGCCTTCCAGAAGTGCGGCCGCGACATCGCCATGCAGGTGGCCGCTCTGAACCCGGTGTCCGCCACTCGCGAGGACGTGCCCGCCGACGTGGCCGCCCACGAGATGGAGATCTACAAGGCCCAGGCCGCCGAGTCCGGCAAGCCCGAGGCCATCCAGGAGAAGATCGCGCTCGGCCGCATGGACAAGTTCTACAAGGAGAACTGCCTCGCCGAGCAGGACTTCGTGAAGAACCCCGACCTCACGGTGGCCCAGTACGCCGACGAGTGCGCCAAGGAGATGGGCGGAAAAATCGCCATCACCGGTTTCGTGCGCTTCGCTCTGGGCGAGTAGCCGCAACTGGATGGATTTATTTCCAAAAGGAGGAAAGCCCGCGCGGGTGCGCGGGCTTTTTTCTATAATAGGGACACTTGTGAATAGTTGCATGACGCGGGGCGCTCGGGCGTCCCGGCAAAAGGACTAGAAATGAACCAGGAAGTCATCATCGTTCGGGGAAACCATACCCTCAAAGGCGACGTGCGCGTCTCCGGCGCCAAGAACTCGGCCTTGAAGCTCATGGCCGCGTCCATTCTGGGGCAGGGGGAGACGATCCTGCACAACGTGCCGCTCATTTCCGATATCGAACTTATGAGCGAGGTGCTCGCGCGCCTGGGCGCCACCGTGGTGCGCGAGGGGCATACTCTGCGCATAAACACTGCCGACGTCGACAGCTGCGAGACGCCCTACGAGCTCGTCTCGAAGATGCGCGCCTCCATCTCGGTGCTGGGGCCGCTTATCGGGCGCTTCGGCGAGGCGCGGGTGGCCATGCCCGGCGGCTGCCAGATCGGCGCCCGCAAGATCGACATGCACCTGGTGGGCTTGGAGGCCCTGGGCGTTGCGTTCGACGTGGATCACGGCGTTCTGGCCGCCACGACGCCGAACGGCCTGCGCGGCACCCACGTGTACCTCGAGTTCCCCTCGGTGGGCGCCACGGAGAACATGCTCATGGCCGCCGTGACCGCCGAGGGCCACACGGCCATCGAGAACGCCGCCTGCGAGCCCGAGATCGAGGATCTGGCGAACATGCTCAACGCCATGGGCGCGCGCGTGTCCGGCGCCGGCACCTCGCTCATCGAGATCGAGGGCGTGCCGCTCTCGACGCTCCATCCCTGCGAGCACACGACGGTGGGCGACCGCATCGAGGCGGGCACCTTTCTCGTCGGCGGCGCGCTTACCGGAGGCCCCCTCACCGTGCACGGCATCGACCCCGCTTTTTTGCGCATGGCCATCATGAAGCTTCGGGCCATGGGCTGTGATGTGGAAACGGGCGACGACTGGATCACCGTGCGTCGCGAAGGGCCCTTGTTCTCCGTGGACATCCAGACGCTGCCGCACCCCGGCTTTCCCACCGACCTGCAGGCTCAGTTCATGCTGCTGGCGGCCCTGGCCGATGACGTGTCGGTCATCACGGAGAACGTCTTCGAGAACCGCTTCATGTTCGCCGCCGAGCTCATGCGCATGGGGGCCGACGTGACGCTGGACGACCACCATGCCATCGTGCGCGGCGTCGATCATTTGGAAGGGGCGCCCGTGTCCTCCACCGATCTGCGGGCGGGCGCGGCTCTCGTGCTCGCGGGCATCGTGGCTGACGGCGAGACGAGTGTGCACCACTTGGAGCACATCGACCGCGGCTATGAGGACTACGTGGGCAAGCTGGCCTCCCTCGGCGCCGATATCCGTCGCGTGTCCGCGGATTCTCTCCGCTAGGGGCGTCCATGGCACTGCACGGCAAAAAGGCCCCTTCGGCCTCCCAGACCCGTCGCGTCTCCCGACGCGTGAACGATTCCATGATCGGCTCCCATGTGGAACGCGGCTCCTCCGCTCGGGGGCGCCACGCTGCCGGCGCCGACCGTCCGGCCCGCGTCGACTTCTCCGATGGACGCCGCAGCCGCCGAGCTGACCGCGGCATGGTGGACCAGGTGGACGTGGGCGCTACGAGCGGCGAGAGCGACTCCGATTACGCTCGGCGCCGCGCCCGGCGCAGCTACGCCGAGGAGATTCAGGCCCAGGGGCGCCGCCGCAAGATGATCTTCTTCGGGGCGGTTGCCCTGCTCGTAGTCGTGGTGGCCGCCGTGGCGGGCACGGCGGCGTTCTTCGCCTGGTCCGACTCCCAGCTGTCCTTGGGCGACTCGAACGCCAAAGAGGCGCTGGCGGCTCCCGAGGAGGGAGCGCCCTATTACGCGCTGCTCTCCGCCGATCTCGCCAAGAACACGGCGGCTCCCTCCGCATCTGACGCGGCCTACCTCGCCGTGCGCATCGACGAGGGCGCCCGCACGCTTACTTTCATCTCGCTGCCGCCCTCGGTGTCCGTGGAGCTTTCCGACGGCGAGCGCCACGCCCTCCGCGACGCCGCGTCGGTGGGCGGCGACGCGGAGCTTCTCCGGGCCGCCGGTTCGCTGCTCGGGGTTCAGTTCGCCCACTTCGCGTCCACCGATGCCGAGGGCCTCGCCTCCCTGGTCGATCTGGTGGGGGGCGTGCCCGTGGAGCTGTCCGAGGAGGTGGACGACCCCCGGGCCGGTATCCATGTGCTAACAGCCGGAGCCCAGACGCTCGACGGCGCCCAGGCGCTCACGCTTCTGCGGGCGGCCAACTACAGCGATGCAATGGGAACGCAGGCGAAGATGCGGGCCCTGTTCACGGTGAATCTGGCCGAGCGCGCCACCTCGGGCGAGGGCCTTTCCTTCCCGAGCGTGATAGCCGACGGCGCGCCCTTCGTCTCCACGGACTGGACGAGCGGCCAGCTCATTTCCTTGGGCGATGCTCTCAGCCCCCTCACCGAGGCGACGGTGTATGCTGCCGTGGTTCCCGGGCGCCTTACGACTTCCGACGAGGGCGAGGAAACCTACGAGGTGTCCGACGAGGATCTCGCCGCGATGATGGAGGCGGTGAATGCGGGCAACTCGCCAGAGAGCTTCGAGGGCAACCTTGCCAATGTCGATCGCAGCCTCGTCACCGTGGAGGTGCGCAACGGCAGCGGCATTCAGGGAGCGGCGGCCCGCTGCGGCGAGCTTCTGACCTCGGCGGGCTACGACGTGAAATCCGTCGGCAACGTGGACGACGGCACGGTGTACCCCGAGACGCTCGTCATCTACAAGGACGAGGCCTTCGAAATCGCCGCCAAGGCCATCGTGAGCGACCTGTCTGCGGGGCGGGTGGTGAACGGCGGCGACTTCTACACCTTCGACACCAACGTTTTGGTGATCATCGGCACCGACTGGATCGGCTAGGCGCCCTCTGTGTTATGATGCTGGCCGATATAAGAAAACCTCTCACGATAGGAGTGACTCATGGTTGAGAAGTCCGATGTGGCCGCGGTGCTGGAGCTGATCCGCCCGAGCCTGCAGGCCGACGGCGGCGACGTGCAGCTGGTGGACGTGTCCGACGACGGCGTCGTCACGGTGGAGCTGCAGGGTGCCTGCAAGGGCTGCCCCATGTCCCAGATGACGCTCGCCAATGGCGTCGAGCGCATCCTGAAGGAGCGCGTGCCCGGCGTTACCTCCGTGGTGCCGGCGATGTAATCTGTTCCGTGCGGCCTGACGGCCACACGGACCACTCGACGCTGCGAGGCTCTGACGCATTTCATATTCACCCTTGTTTTGCACGCGGCGTTGGCCGAAGCCAACTTGGTGCAAAGGCGGGCGAATCTGAAACGCGTCAGAGCCTCTCGCTGACTTTGCCAATTAAGCGTTTGTTCGTAGAGATGAGAGGCTGGTGTATGGAAGGGTGCTGGAGCCGTCGCGGGTGCGATGACGAGATGCAGGGGCGCTGTCCGCACAACGTGCCGGGGGAGCCGTGCCCGGCAGACTGCCATTACGCGGCGTGCCATCGACCGACCCATGTGGTGTGCGAGGACTTCGGGGTGCTTCTAAACCCGAATCGCGATTACGACGCGGCGGTCAAGCAGGTGTGCCGCTTCTGCGAGCATTTCCTTGTGAACGGGCCGGATATCGATCCGGAGACCCGCACGCGCGACAAGTTCAGCGGCCGCAACCGCTTCCTTCTTTAGGTTTCGACATAGGTTTCGAGAAAAATGGTCACAAAATCGACTTTTGGGTTCTAAACGGGAATTTGGAAGAGGAGAAATTAATGTATTGAATTAATTTCTCGCAAATCAAGGGCGAATCTCGTCGATGTAAGGCCTTCTTTAGGGTTCAGCCGAACCCAGAACTCGATTTTGTGACCATTTTCTCTCGACTTTTTGCAAAGAACGAGAAGGCGGTTGGGTGAGAGGGCTTGCTTTTGCGTGATTGTCGAGGGGCTCTGCTACAATGCGGTTCGGTAAAGGTTCAAGCGCGAGCGAAGGCGGTGAGAGCGGTGAAAGCGAAGGTGACCTGTCCGGCCTGCGGGGCCGATGACGTCGATGTGCGATCCTACGAGTCGCTCATGGCCCTGCGCTCCGACCTGGCGCTGTTCACGCTGACCTGCCCCCATTGCGCCGCCCGCATCTCGGCGCTTCTGACCATTCCGCCCGAGTTGCGGGAGGAAGTTGTATTTGCCGCTATCGAGCTGGGTGCTGGTATGGGCGCCCATGAGGGAACATCGTAATGCTGAACGACATTTATCAGGGGCTCGACCCCATCGCCTTCTCGCTGGGGCCTCTGGTGGTGCGCTGGTACGGCCTGGCCTACGTGCTCGGGTTCGTCTGCGCCGCCGCCATCATCTACTTCGTGGCGAAGCGCTGGAAGCTCGGCATGAGCGAGGACAACCTGCTTACGCTCATGGTCTGCGCCATCGTCGGCGTGGTGCTGGGTGCGCGCATCGGATACGTGCTGTTCTACGGCGACGGCTACTACCTGTCCCATCCGCTGGAGATACTCGCGTTCAACCAGGGGGGCATGAGCTTCCATGGCGGTCTCGTGGGGCTGCTTATCGGCGGCGCCGTAGCTGCCCGTATGACGCGCATTCCGTTTCTCACGTTGGCCGACTTGGGATCCATTGCGGCGCCGATTGGCCTGTTCTTCGGCCGCTGCGCCAACTTCGTGAACGGCGAGCTGTGGGGCGCGCCCACCGACGGGCCGCTCGGCGTGGTGTTCGGCGGCGCGGCCGGCATGATGCCGCGGCATCCCAGCCAGCTCTACGAGGCGGTGCTGGAGGGGATCGTCATCTTCTGCGTCCTGTTCGCGCTCTCGCGCAAGCGGCCACCGAGGCCCCAGGGCACCTTCCTCGGCGCATTTCTGGTGCTCTACGGCATCTTCCGCTTCCTCATCGAGTTCGTGCGCGAGCCCGACGTGCAACTGGGATACCTGTGGGGCGGTTGGCTCACCATGGGCCAAGTGCTCTCGGCACCGCTCATCGTGGCCGGTATCGCGTTGCTCATCTATGCGGCGAGGACGCGGCATCCCCAGGCCGGATCGCAGGAGATTCAGCCGCCGTCTGTCCCTGGCGATGCGGCTTAGGCGCTCCATCGGGTTTTCTTGTAACGACGTGGTGTCACCCGGCGTTGCGGAAATCGGGGTGGCACTCCTTCCAGTACAATATTTCAAGGCTGCGGACAGCGCGTCTGCGGCTCTTTGTAACGAGCAGCTACAAGAGATATGAGGTAGAACATGGACGTGAAATTCTACAAGTGCATGCATTGCGGCAACATTGCCGTTAAGGTCTTCGACGCGGGTGTGCCGCTGGTGTGCTGCGGCGAGAAGATGGTTGAGCTGGTCGCCGGCTCCCAGGACGCCGCCCTGGAGAAGCACGTGCCCGCCGTCGAGGTCGAGGGCAACAAGGTCGTCGTGAACGTCGGCTCGGTGGATCATCCCATGCTGGAGGAGCACTGGATCCAGTTCATCTGCCTGGTGACCGACAAGGGCTACCAGATTCACCCGCTCGCCCCGGGCGATGCCCCCCACGCCGAGTTCGTCATCGCCGAGGGCGAGACGCCGCTCAAGGTCTACGAGCACTGCAACCTCCACGGCCTGTGGGTGACCGAGATCTAAACGCCCGCTCGCGGAGCGAAATGAGAAAGACCCGTGTTGCGCGGGTCTTTTTTCTTGCATTCGGGGAAAACGATGCTAATATAGACAAGCTTGTCTCAGGGCTTGGTCGGAAACCAAGCCGCATTCGGCCCCTTGGTCGGAAACCAAGGAAGTTAGGAGAACCCAATGAAGCAAGGTATTCATCCGGAGTACGTGGACTGCGTCGTGAAGTGCAGCTGCGGCAACACCTTCACCACCCGCTCCACCAAGCCCGAGCTGAAGATCGACATCTGCAACGCCTGTCATCCGTTCTACACCGGCACCCAGAAGCTCATCGACACCGGTGGACGCGTCCAGCGCTTCGCCGACCGCTTCGGCGCCGCTAAGGACGTCGTGGCCGAGCGCGAGGCCGCCAAGAAGGCCGAGCGCGCCGCTCAGATCGCCGAGCGCGAGGCCGCCAAGAAGGCCGAGCGCGAGGCCAAGGCCGCCGCTAAGGCCGAGCGCGCCGCCGCCTATGCCGCCAAGGCCGCCGAGGAGGCCGCCCGCGCCGAGGCTCAGGCCGACGTTGACGCCATGGAAGACGCCGCTGCCGCCGGCACCGCCGAGGAGGCTCCCGGCGTGGAGCTGACCGACGCCGAGGTGACCGAGGCCGTGGAGGCCGCCGAGTAGCTCGTCGTCGCATTCGGTGAACGCAAGGCCCGCTCGCACTCCGGTGCGGCGGGCCTTTTCTTTTGCCGTCCTGTGAATTCCCGCAAAGGGGAGCGGGCGCGGTTTTATAATGCTAGGGAGTTGAACGCAACGCGACCGATGGGAGTAGATATGGTTGCGAATCCGGAGCAGGACTTCGTCCTGAAAACGGTTGAGAGCAGGGATGTTCACTTCGTTCGCTTCTGGTTCACCGACGTCTTGGGCAACATGAAGTCCTTCGCGGTGGTGCCCGGCGAGCTGGAGAGCGCCTTCGAGGAGGGCATGGGCTTCGACGCCAGCTGCATCGAGGGCTTCTCGGCGGCGCAGGAGTCGGACATGCTGGCCGTTCCCGACCCTTCCACCTTCGAGATCTTGCCCTGGCGTCCCCAGGCCAACGCCGTGGCCCGCATGATCTGCGACATCCGCACGCCGGAGGGGGAGCCCTACGCGGGAGATTCGCGCCATGTGCTGGAGCGGGTGGTGCGCCGCGCCGCCGAGGACGGCTACTCGTTTATCGTAGGGCCCGAGCTGGAGTACTTCTACTTCAAGGACGCCGAGGGCACCGACGTGCTCGATCATGGCAGCTACTTCGACCTGACGTCGCTCGATTCCGCCTCCGATCTGCGCCGCGACACGGTGCTCACTTTGGAGAAGATGGGCATTCCCGTGGAGTACTCCCACCACGAGAAGGGCCCTTCCCAGCACGAGATCGACTTGCGCTACGCCGATGCGCTCTCCATGGCCGACGCCGTTATGACCTACAAGCAGGTGGTGAAGGAAATCGCCATGAAGCACGGGGTGTACGCCTCGTTCATGCCCAAGCCCATGGCGGATGCTCCCGGCAACGGCATGCACGTGCACCAGAGTCTCATGGATCGCTCCGGCAACAACGTGTTCTTCGACCCGGACGATCCGTCCGGGTACAACCTGTCGGCCACGGCGAAGAGCTACATCGCCGGCCTTCTGAAGTACGCGCCGGAGTACACGCTGGTCACGAACCAGTACGTGAACTCCTACAAGCGCCTGCAGCCGGGAGGGGAGGCGCCCACCTGCATCAGCTGGGGCGCGCGAAACCGCTCGACCTTGGTGCGCATCCCGGGCTATCGCCCGAACAGCGAGTCGGCCTGCCGGGTGGAGCTGCGCAGCCCCGACCCGGCGGCGAACCCCTATCTCGCCTTCGCCGTCATGCTGGCCGCGGGGCTGGCGGGCATCGAGGAGGGGCTTGAGCTGATGCCCCCGGCCGACGAGGCCGCGCCCATCGGCTGCACCCGCTACGAGCATCGCGCCCGGGGCATCGAGACGCTGCCGGAATCCCTCGGCGAGGCCGTGGAGCGCTTCGCGGAGAGCAAGCTGATGCGCGAGACCTTGGGCGAGCACATCCACGATTACCTCGTGCGCACCAAGCGCGAGGAATGGGAGGCCTACCAGGGTATCGTGACCGCGTGGGAGCTCGAGCGCAATTTGGCGGTGTTGTAGCATGCAGCGCAAAACGATTATCTTCATCGCCGACAGCCTCGACAACGCCCACAAGTTCCAGCAGGTGCTCTCGAAGCTGGACGTGGACGTGGCCGCGGGCTCATCGGTGCAGTTCAAGAAGCTGCTCGCGGCGCACCCGAGCCACGATCTGGTCATCTACGAGGCCCGGGGCGACGCTCTGGGCACGGTGGCCTCGGTAGAGGCGGCGCTTGCCGAGGAAGGCGCCACTGCCATGCTCGTCATTGTGAACGAGGACCAGCTGGCCCAGTTCCGTCTGCCGGTGTCCTGCAAGGCCGACTTCGTCGTGCACGGGGCGAGCGCCGCCGAGTGCGCCACCCGCATCCGTCAGCTGCTGTGGCCCGGCAACGAGGGCAGTTCGGCCGACTACATCACCGTGGACAACATGACGGTGAACCTTGCCACCTACCAGGTGAAGGTCGGCGGCGAGCCGGTGGACCTCACCTATTTGGAATACGCCCTGCTCGCCTTCCTCGTCACCCATCCGGGCCGCACCTACTCCCGAGACGCGCTGCTGCGCCGCGTGTGGGGCTTCGACTACTACGGCGGCAGCCGCACCGTGGACGTCCACGTGCGCCGCGTTCGCGCCAAGCTCGGCCCGGAGCTCGCTCAGCGCCTGGAGACGGTGCGCGGCGTCGGCTATTTGTGGAACGCCTAAGACCCGAAAGGCTCGAAATGTCAAAAAAGATTGCCGTTATCGACGGAAACTCGCTCATGCATCGTGCCTACCATGCGGTGCAGACGCCCATGACCGCCAAGGACGGCACCCCCACCAACGCCGTCTTCGGCTTCCTCACCATGCTCTGCAAGTTCATCGAAATGGCCTCGCCGGACGCGGTGGTGTGCGCCTTCGACGCCGGCAAGCCGGTGCACCGCATCGAGGCCATGGCCCAGTACAAGGCACAGCGGCCGCCCATGGACGAGGAGCTGCACGTGCAGTTTCCCGTCATTCAGGAGCTGCTCGAGTCCATGGCCATCCCCGTGGTGAAGGTGCCCGGCTGGGAGGGCGACGACATTCTGGGCACCATTGCCGCCCGCGACGAGGCGCTGGGATACGAGACCCTGCTCGTCACCGGCGACAAGGACGCCTACCAGCTGGCGAGCGAGCTGACGCGCATCGTGACCACGAAGAAGGGCATCACGGACGTGACCATCAACGGGCCGGCCGAGGTGGAGGAGCGCTACGGCGTGACGCCCGCCCAGTTCATCGACTACCTGGGGCTTATGGGCGACAGCTCCGACAACATCCCCGGCGTGCCCGGCATCGGGCCCAAGACCGCCACGAAGCTTCTGCAGACCTACGGGTCGATGGAGGGCATCTACGAGCACGTGGGGGAGCTCAAGGGCAAGCAGAAGGAGAACATCGAGAACAACCGCGAGACGGCGTTTCTGTCCCGAGAGATCGCGACCATCGTGACCGATCTGGACTTCCCCCTCGACTTGGAAGCGGTGAGCTTTCCCGCCTTCGACGCGGCGGACGTGGAGGAGGCGTTCGGCAAGTACCAGCTGGCGAGCCCCTTGGCCCGGGTGCTGGCCATGATCGATGCCGAGCCGCCCTCGCGCGAGGCGAAGTTGGAAGTGGCGCCGGTGCTCGAGGGGGACGCCGGCGCGGCCGAGGTCGCCCGGGCCGTGAAGGCGGGGGAGACCATCGGCGTCGCCTTCGTCGATCCGGAGCAGGTGTCGCTGTTCGACGAGGGGGCGACCGGCGCGTTCGCCACCGACGAGGCAACGGTCGTCGCGGTGGGAGACGACGCGCTGGCGCTGCTCGCCCAGGTGGTTCGGGAAGGCTCGTTCGTGGCCCTGGATGTGAAGGCGGAGCTGCACCGGGTGTACCCGGCCGACACCGCCGAGCCGGCTCTCGTGAGCGATGGGGAGGTGCTCTCTGCCGACGGCTTCGACCTGTCCGTGGCGGGCTACGTGCTGAACTCGTCGCTTTCCGCCTACACCTACGACTCGCTCATGGAGGCCCTGGCCGCCTCCACGCTGCCCGAGGCCGAAACCGACGCCGAGCGGGCGACCATCCGCGCCACGGCGGCCCGACTGCTGAAGGGGCTCTTGGAGGAGGCGCTGAAGAAGGACGGCAGCTGGGACGCCTACGCCGACATCGACTTGCCGCTCGTGGGGGTGCTCGCCGTCATGGAGCGCGTGGGCGCCGCCATCGACGCGGAGCGCCTGGAGGCGCTGGGGCGCGAGGCCCAGGCCGAGGTGGACGGTCTCACGGCCCAGATTTACGAGCTGGCCGGCGAGCCCTTCAACTTGAGTTCCCCCAAGCAGCTGGCCCACATCCTCTTCGAGGTGCTGGAACTGCCCCCGGTGAAGAAGAACCAGCGCGGGTACTCCACCGACGCCAAGGTGCTCACGGAGCTGTCGGCCATCCATCCGTTGCCCGACCTCATCCTGCGCTACCGCGAGTTCTCGAAGATCAAGAACACCTACATTGACGCCCTGCCCCGTATGCGGGCCGCCGACGGCCGCGTGCACACCCAGTTCAACGAGACGGTCACCACGACCGGGCGCCTGTCGTCATCCGACCCGAACCTGCAGAACATTCCCGTGCGCACCGAGTTCGGCCGCCAGATCCGCAGTTGCTTCGTGCCGCTGCGGACGGGCGAGCTGTTCCTGTCGGCGGACTACTCGCAGATCGAGCTGCGCCTGCTCGCGCATCTGTCCGGCGACGAGCACTTGGTAGCGGCGTTCAACTCCGGGGCGGATTTCCACGCCTCCACGGCCTCTCGCGTCTTCGGTCTGCCGGTGGAGGCGGTGACACCGGAGCTGCGCAGCCGCGCCAAGGCGGTGAACTTCGGCATCGTCTACGGCCAGCAGGCCTTCGGACTCTCCCAGACGCTGGACATCCCCGTGGCCGAGGCCCGCGAGATGATCGACCGCTACTTCGAGGCGTACCCCGGCGTGCGCACTTACTTGGACGAGACCGTCGCCGAGGCCCGCGAGCGCGGCTTCGCCGAGACCATGCTCGGCCGCAAGCGCCACATTCCCGAGCTGAAGAGCTCCAACGGCCAGCAGCGGGCCTTCGGCGAGCGCACGGCCATGAACCATCCCATGCAGGGGAGCGCCGCCGACATCATCAAGATGGCCATGAACGAGGTGCAGCGCCGTCTTCTGGCCGAGGACTTTGAGGCCCAGCTCATGATCCAGGTGCACGACGAGCTGGACTTCTCGGTGCCGGCTGGGGAAGTGGAGCGGCTGGCCGCCATGGTGAAAGAGGTCATGGAAGGCGTCGTCAGCCTGAAGGTGCCCCTCATCGCCGACGTCAGCTGGGGCCCCACCTGGGCCGAAGCGCACTAGCGAGTCGATCGAGTCAGCCGAGTAAGCCATGCGCCGGGAGGTCGGGAGGAGGTATCCCCAGACCTCTGCGCGCCCCCTGGAGAACGCGGCCGTTAAGAAATAGCTTCCACTTCAGCAGCAGCGATGCGGGGATGGTACCGGCCTATGTGCGTTCCTTTCGCTATTTCTTTTGCCGCGTTCGAAAGGGGATAAAGCGCGCAGCGGGCTGGGAATACCTCTTCCCGACCTCCCATCCGGAGGAGCCCCTACACCGTCTTCCAAAAATCCTGGACGAGCTCTTGCCGGTTGGCGTGCCCCGTCTTCTGCAGGATGTTGTGCACGTGCACCTTCACGGTGGAAGGGGAGAGCGACATCGACGAGGCGATGTTCTGGTTGTCCTGATCGCGCAGGATGTAGTCGAGCACCTCCTGCTCGCGAGCCGTCAGCTGGTGGCGCTTAGCGTAGACGAGCAGATCCTCGGCTGTCTGACGATAGCGGAGGGTGTCGTCCACCACGGGCGCCTTGTTGGAGTGGATGTCCAGCTGACGCAGGGCGAACCAGCAGGTCATGGCCGCACAGGCCATCATGAGTACGTTCTCGGCGTAGTTTCGCTCCGCCGAGAACGTGAACGGTCCTATTGTGAGCGTGTCGGTGGAAAGCACGAGGAAGAACAGCGCGTCCTCGGCCACCATGACCATTCCGAGCAGGGCGAGAGCGATGCAGTGGTTCTTGTAGCGCCCAAGCCGTTGCCGCTCGACCGGGTCTTTCGTGCGCAGGTAGTGAACGGCGCCATAGGCCAGGATCCAGAACATGAAGGCGGCGCGGCAGCTGTAATAGCAGAACCTCAGCACCTTGCTCTCGCCGGAGATGGCGAGCAGGATCAGCGAGAGGATGGCATAAACGACGATGGGCGTGATGCGGATGCTGCGACGGCACTCACCGATGTACTCGCAGACCATGAACCAGAAGGCGCCGAGAAAGCCGGCTCCGGTGACCATCGTGTAGAGCGAGCGGATGAAATAGTACTCCTGGGTCAGCCCCGAGGCCAGCTCGCGCGCTGCATAGTCGTCCTGCAGGATGGAGGCCACGTCGAAGAAGTAGAACATGAACGCGATGCAGGCGAACAGCATCGTCTTCCGCTTCGTTACCAGATACGAGGAAAGGCAAACCGCCGCCGTCAGTGCCGAGACGAGAATAACCAAGAGCGTCTCGTAGAAAATCGCCAGTCCCATAGACCCCTTCGTTCCAACCAGCCTGCATCAAACCCTCTTTTTAAGCTCATTATATCGCTTCGCGGGGAATTTCGAGGGCCGGGGGAAGCCGTCGAGAGCGATGGGGGCCTGGATGGCGCTCTGCGTTCCCCGAATGCGTCGCTCGAAGGAGAGTTGTGGAGACGCGCCCGGGCGAAAACTCTTGAGCAGAAAGATTACGAAACGGTAACAACGCTTAATTACCTGACGAAAAGTCAATAATCAGAGTTTTTAAAAAGCGTAAGTGACCTGCGGTTTAGGTTGGTTGTAGAAGAAACCCGTAGGAAAGCGTTTGGCTGATGGGGCCGAGCTACAACTGGTTTAGACCTTTCGCAAACTTCATAGTTCCTGCACATTGGATTCATGAAATCGCGAGCCAGTTCCTTCGGGACTCGCGTGGCCGTGGAGGGAAACCGCGGCAGCCGGCAATCGAGTGGCGCGGACGCGCCAGATCGGAGAGTCACATGCAAGGAGTAAACGTCAAGAGCGAGATCGGCAACCTCAAGAAGGTTATCCTTCATCGCCCGGGGAACGAGCTTTTGAACCTCACCCCGAACACGCTGGAGGAGCTGCTGTTCGACGACATCCCGTTCTTGGAGGTCGCTCAGGCCGAGCACGACGCCTTCGCGGGCATTCTGCGCGAGGAGGGCGTGGAGGTCGTCTATCTGGAGGACCTTATGGCCGAGGCCCTGGACACCGACCCGGCCCTGCGCGAGAAGTTCCTCGACCAGTGGATCTACGAGGCGGGCATCCGCACCGACCTGTACACCCAGATCATCAAGGACTACATCAATAGCGAGTACACCGGCACCAAGGACATGGTCATGAAGACCATGGCGGGCATCAACCTGCAGGAGCTGCCGCAGCAGCACACCAACCTGCTCGTGGACATGGTGTCCGACCGCACGAAGCTCGTGTGCGCCCCGATGCCGAACCTGTACTTCACCCGTGATCCGTTCAACATGATCGGCAACGGCGTGGGCATCAACCGCATGTACAGCCAGACGCGCAACCGCGAGACCATCTACGGCGACTACATCTTCAACTATCATCCGGATTTCAAGGACGTGCCGCAGTACTACAGCCGCGAGAACACCTTCCACATCGAGGGCGGCGACGTGCTGAACATCAACGACCACGTGCTGGCCATCGGCATCTCCCAGCGCACCGAGCCCGACGCCATCGATCAGCTGGCCCACAACGTGTTCAGCGACGAGACGTCCACCATCGACACCATCCTGGCGTTCAACATCCCGGTGTCCCGCGCCTTCATGCACCTGGACACGGTGTTCACCCAGATCGACTACGACAAGTTCACCATCCATCCCGGCATCATGGGCCCGCTGACCGTCTTCGAGATCACCCCGGACGGCAACGGCGGCACCAAGATCCGCGAGCGCGACGAGGATCTGGAGTCCATCCTGACCGAGTACGTCGGCCAGCCCGTGAAGCTCATCCCCTGCGGCGGCGGCGACCGCATCGCGGCCGAGCGCGAGCAGTGGAACGACGGCTCCAACACCCTGTGCGTGCGCCCCGGCACCGTGGTGGTGTACCAGCGCAACAACGTCACCAACGACGTGCTGTACAAGAACGGCATCAACTGCCTGGTCATGCCGTCGGCCGAGCTCTCCCGCGGCCGTGGCGGCCCGCGCTGCATGTCCATGCCGGCCTGGCGCGAGGCTATCTAGGCTTTCTTCCTGTCCAAACGGCGGCCGATCTCCCTTATCGGCCGCCTCTCCCTTAAGGAGAAACTCCCATGGCTGATACTAAAAAGAAGAAGCGCGCGAGCCTCTCTTCGTTCACTATTTTGCTGATCATCCTGGTGGCGCTTGCGGTCATTACCGTTATCATGGCCGCCTGCGGCGTCGAGGGCATCGAGGGCGCCACGCTCTCCGGCGTGCTCACCGCGCCGGTCTTCGGCTTCCAGGACGCCATCGGCGTGTGCCTGTTCGTTATGATCCTCGGCGGTTTCCTCGGCATCGTCACCGAGACCGGCGCGCTCGATGCCGGCATCGCCGCGCTCGTGCACAAGCTCAAGGGCAACGAGCTCGTGCTCATCCCGATTCTGATGGCGATCTTCTCCATCGGCGGCACCACCTACGGCATGTGCGAGGAAACGGTGCCCTTCTACCTGCTGCTCGCCGCCACCATGGTGGCCGCCGGCTTCGACAGCCTGACCGGCGCGGCGGTCGTCCTTTTGGGCGCCGGCTGCGGCGTTTTGGGCTCGACTGTGAACCCGTTCGCCGTGGGCGTGGCCGTCGATGCGCTCTCCGGTATCGGCATTGCCGTCAACCAGGGCATCATCATCGCGCTCGGCGCTATTCTCTGGCTCACGACGACGATCATCTCCATCATCTTCGTGATGCGCTACGCCAAGAAGGTGAAGGCCGACAAGGGCTCCACCTTCCTGTCGTTGCAGGAGCAGCAGGATATGATGAACGAGTGGGGCATGACCGACTCCGAGGCCGAGGCTGCTGACGGTCAGGAGATGGCTCCGAAGATGACCGGTCGCCAGAAGGCCACCCTCATCGTGTTCGCGCTCACCTTCGTCATCATGATCGTGTCGTTCATCCCCTGGGAGGATCTGGGCTTCGATGGCTTTGTGGCTGGCCAGTCCTACGAGGAAGTGACGACGACGGTTGCGGGCGATGAGGTCATTGCCGCCTACGACGAGGCCAACGGCACCACCACCGAGGTTGCCGCTCCCTTCGAGGCCACCTCGGTCTCCGAGGAGGAGGTCACTCCGGCTTGGTCGAGCTTCCTTACCGGCATTCCTCTGGGCCAGTGGTACTTCGACGAGGCCTCCACGTGGTTCCTGCTCATGGCGCTCATCATCGGCGTCATCGGCGGCGTGTCCGAGAGCCGCTTCGTGAAGGCGTTCATCAACGGCGCCGCCGACATGATGTCGGTCGTGCTCATCATCGCGCTGGCCCGCTCCATCACCGTGCTCATGGCCAAGACGGGCCTTGACATGTGGATCCTGAACAACGCCGCCGCGGCGCTGACGGGCATGTCGGCGATCATCTTCGCTCCGCTGTCGTTCCTGCTCTACATCGTCCTGTCCTTCCTGATCCCGTCCTCCTCCGGCATGGCCACGGTGTCCATCCCGATTCTGGGCGGCCTGGCCCACCAGCTGAACTTCTCGGTCGAGACCATGGTCATGATCTACTCCGCCGGCAACGGCCTTGTGAACCTGTTCACGCCGACCTCCGGCGCCATCATGGGCGGCTTGGCCCTCGCCAAGATCGAGTACTCGACCTGGCTCAAGTTCGGCGCGAAGCTGTTCGTGGTCCTCGGCATCGTCTGCATGGTGATCCTTACCGCTGCGATGCTCATTCTGCCTGGAGCAGCCTAGGATGTACCGATAACAGCCTGCCGGCTGTCATCCTTCCGGGAGGGCGTCCCCTGCGCGGGGCGCCCTCCTCGTGTGTTCCGCCTGGCTCTTCCTCGTTTTGGAAAATGTGCCATTTTGGCCCAAATCTGGAAAACGTGCTATTTTGGCTCGCGAAATTTGGAAAATGTGCTTTTCTGTTTTCGGGAAACACCTAGTTTGACCTGGTATAACTCCAGATTTCCCAGGTCAGAGGCCTGAACAAAAAAGCACATTTTCCAGATGAAAAGCTCGCGGCTCGGTAGTTGCGCGCGATGGGCCGATGGGCTGCTGGGTGAGGAAAGAAGCTCGGCGAGGGTCGCAAGGCAACTCCGTCGTTTCCTGCATATGTAGATGCTCGGTGAACGGCGGGTTTTTGCGGGAGAAAATCATTGACTCGCGCGGGGGTGTCGGGTAAGATATCGCCTTGCGTTTAGTCACATTCAAGGAGAAACTTACATGTACGCAATCGTGAAAACGGGCGGCAAGCAGTACAAAGTCGCCCCCGGAGACAAGATCAACATCGAGAAGCTCAACGTCGAGCCTGGCGACAAGGTGGAACTTGAGGCCATCTGCGTGGTAGACGGCGACAAGGTGGAGGCCGACCCCGAGAAGGCCGCCAAGACCAAGGTCGTGGCCACTGTGCTCGAGCAGTTCAAGGGCGACAAGGCGCTGGTCTTCAAGTTCAAGAAGCGCAAGAACTACAAGAAGCTGCGCGGTCATCGTCAGAACCTGACCCGCGTGAAGATCGAATCCGTCGGTACGGCCAAGGCCGAATAACGGGTTAAGGAGGAATCTCTCATGGCACACAAGAAAGGCTTGGGCTCTACCCGTAACGGTCGCGACTCTCACGCGCAGCGACTGGGCGTGAAGAAGTTCGCCGGCGAGGCTGTGAAGACCGGCAACATCATCGTCCGCCAGCGCGGCACCCACTTCCATCCCGGCGAGAACGTCGGCCGCGGCAAGGACGACACCCTGTTCGCGCTGTGCGATGGCACGCTGAAGTTCACGCGCGGCCAGAAGCGTAAGATTCACGTCATCCCGGCCGAGCAGACCGCCTAAACGCTTTAAGTCTCAACGACTGCGTAACATCAACGGTAACCCAATGCCCTCTGAAGTTTCAGGGGGCATTGTTGTATTCAGCAAGAAAACGCGCGCAGCGGTGGCGGGAGGAGGCGCTCGACGACCTCTGATCGCCCCCTGGAGAACGCGGCCGTTAAGAAATAGCTTCCATGTCAGCAGCAACGATGCGGGGATGGTACCGACTTGTGTGCGTCCCCCCCCCCCGCTATTTCTTTTGCCGCGTTCGGAAGGGGATAAAGCGATCAGCGGGCGGCGAGCGCCTCCTCCCGCCACCGCCCGAGAGGAATTCTGGGCAGAGTGTGCGATAATCTGCACACTGACTAGTAAGGAAAGGCTCCTATGTTCATCGATAAGGTTCGCATCAATGTGAAGGGCGGCAACGGCGGCGCCGGGTGTATGTCGTTCCGACGCGAGGCCCACGTGCCCAAGGGCGGCCCCGACGGCGGCGACGGCGGTCACGGCGGCAACGTCATCGTTGTGGCCGACGCCTCGGTCTCCTCGCTCATCGAGTACCGCTTCAAGCACCACTTCAAGGCCGAGCGCGGCACCCATGGCCGCGGCAGCCGCATGCACGGCGCTACCGGCGAGGATCTCGTGCTGAAGGTGCCCGTGGGCACCGTCGTGCGCGAGTATTTCGAGGAAGAGGGGGAAGTGGGCGAGATGATCGCTGATCTGACCCACGACGGCGAGTCGGTCACCGTGGCGCGCGGCGGCATGGGCGGCCGCGGCAACATCCACTTCGTCACCTCCACGCGTCGCGCCCCGGCCTTCGCCGAGCTGGGCGAGCCGGCCGAGGAGCGCTGGATCGAGCTGGAAATGAAGCTCATGGCCGATGCGGCCTTGGTGGGCATGCCGTCGGCGGGCAAAAGCTCGCTCATCGCGAAGATGAGCGCCGCGCGGCCGAAGATCGCCGACTACCCGTTCACCACGCTCGTTCCCAACCTCGGCGTGGCCACCTCCGGCGACCTCTCCTTCGTCGTGGCCGATATCCCGGGGCTCATCGAAGGGGCCTCCGAGGGCCGCGGGCTGGGACACGAGTTCCTGCGCCACATCGAGCGCACGGCCCTCATCGTGCAGGTCGTCGATTTGACCGGCGACTGGGAGGGCCGCGATCCTTTGGAGGACTACGAGATCATCAAGAACGAGTTGGCCCTGTACGCCGACGAGCTGGCGGCGCGGCCCCGCATCGTCGTGGCCAACAAGATCGACGTGCCCGGCACCGAGGAGGCCTGCGAGGCGCTGGCCGCCCGGGTGCGCGAGGACTCCATTGCCGCGGCCGGGGGCAACGAGTTCGTGGAAAGCCCCATCGATCCGAAGCTCTACCGCATAAGCGCGCTGACGGGCGCCGGCGTGGACTCGCTGAAGGCCGCCATCGCCACCAAGGTGCACGCCCTGCGCGAGGCGGCCCGCGAGCAGGCGGCATCCGACATGCAGTACGACCACGTGTGGGAGCTGCGCCGCGAGGCCCGCGAGAAGCGCTTCGACATCATCTCCGAGGGCCCCGGCGCCTGGCGCGTTTCCGGCGTGCAGGTGGAGCGCATGGTGGTGCAGACCGACTGGGAGAACGAGGAGGCCGTGGCCTTCTTCCAGCACCGCTTCAAGCGCATGGGGGTCGATACGGCCCTCGAGAAGGCCGGCGCCCGCGACGGGGACGAGGTGCGCATCCTCGGCTTCTCGTTCGCTTTCGAATCTCCCACGGCCGGTGCCGTGGACGTCTACCAGGAGCTGGATATCTGATGAGCGACGCGACGCACAGGCGCAAGCGCCTGGTGGTGAAGATCGGCTCGGCCACCCTCACCACCTCCGAGAGTTCTATCGACTACGGGTTTCTGAACGATCTGGCCGATCAGGTGGCGCGGGTTCGCGCGGCCGGATGGGACGTGGTCATCGTCACGTCGGCGGCCATTGCCTGCGGCCTGGAGGCACTGGGCATCGCCAAGCGCCCGACGGACATGCCGAGCCTGCAGGCGGCGGCCTCCGTGGGGCAGAGCGCCCTTTCCACGGCCTATGCCGAGGCCTTCGGGGCGCAGGACATGCTGACGAGCGTGGTGCTGCTCACCCGGCGCGACACGGCGGACCGCTCGGCCTACCTGCACGCGCGGGATACGCTTGACCGGCTTCTGGAGCTGTCCGTGGTGCCCATCGTGAACGAGAACGACACGGTGTCCGTCGAGCAGATCCGCTTCGGCGACAACGATACCTTGGCGGCGCTCGTGGCCTGCCTCATCGACGCCGACCTCATGGTGATCCTCTCGGATATCGACGGGCTGTACACGGCGAACCCGCAGATCGATCCGGCGGCCACGCTCATTCCCGTCGTGGATCGCGTCGGCCGCGACATCTTGGCTGCGGCCGGCGGCGCGGTGTCCGGCGTGGGAAGCGGCGGCATGATCACGAAGATCAAGGCGGCCCGGGTGCTCATGGCCGCAGGCATCCCCATGGTCATCTGCCAGGGGAGGCGCGCGGATTGCATCGCTCAGGCCGCTGCCGGAGAGGCAGTCGGCACGCTGTTCACGGCGCCGGATCGCCCCCACGAGATCACGGCCAAGAAGCTGTGGATCGCGCTCGGGGACTCCGTGCACGGCACCGTCGTCGTGGACGAGGGGGCCCGCGATGCTCTGGTGATGCGCGGCAAGTCGCTCCTTTCCGTGGGCATTCGCGCCGTGGAGGGCGACTTCGGGTTGGATGACATCGTGGACGTGGCCGACGAGACGGGGCACGTGTTCGCGCGGGGCCGTGCCGCGGCGGCGAGCGACCTTCTGAAGCTGGCCTGCGGGCGCAGCCGCGAGGAGGTGGCGAGCAACGCCATCCTGGCCGTGCTGGCCGACCGCCCCGTCATCCATCGCGACGAACTGGTTCTATTCGAATAGGAGAGGCCCATGACTTTGGAAGAGGAAGTGCGCGAGCTGGCGAAATTCGCAAAAGCGGCGAGCGTGAAGTTGGCTCAGGCGACGACCGAGGAGCGCAACGGGGCGCTGCTCGCCATGGCGGCGGCCCTGCGGGCGCAGGCGCCGGCTATCGTGGAGGCCAACGGCGAGGACATGGAGGCGGCCCGGGCGGCCGGCACCACCGAGGCGCTGCTGGACCGGCTCATGCTGGACGAGTCCCGCGTCTTCGCCATGGCCGACGCTTTGGAGGAGGTGGCGGCGCTGCCCGATCCGCTCGGCGTCGTGTCGCTGGAATCGACCCTCTACAACGGCATCGAGCTTCGGCGCGTGTCGGTGCCCCTCGGCGTGGTGGCCATGGTCTACGAGGCCCGGCCCAACGTGACCGCCGACGCTGCCGGGGTCTGCGTGAAGTCCGGCAACGCGTGCATCCTGCGGGGCGGCAGCCTTGCGGCCCGCTCCAACGAGGTCATCGCCGACGTGCTGGCCGCGGCTGCCGTGGAAGCGGGGCTTCCGGAGGGCTCCATCTGCGCCGTGACCACCACCGACCGGGCGGCCACCGATGTGCTCATGGGGCTGCACGGCCTGGTGGACGTGCTCATCCCCCGCGGCGGCGCGGGGCTTATCCGCCATTGCGTGGAGCATGCCCGTGTGCCGGTCATCGAGACGGGCACGGGCAACTGCCACGTGTACGTGCATGCCTCCGCCGACCCCGCGATGGCCCGCGACATCATCAAGAACGCGAAGTGCCGCCGCTACGGGGTGTGCAACGCCGCCGAGACCCTTCTGGTGGATGCAGCGGTGGCCGATGCGGTGCTGCCGCCCATTCTCACGGACATGAAGGAGGCCGGCGTGCTCGTCCACGGCGATACGCGCGTGCTCGCCATCGCCGAGGCGGCCGGGCTTTCCGCGGCCGGCGACGCGCCCGATGTCGTGCTCGCCGACGAGGCCGACTGGGAGACCGAGTATCTGGGGCCCGAGCTGGCGGTGAAGTGCGTGGAAGGGTTGCAAGAGGCCATCGACCACGTGAACCGCTACGGCACGAAGCACTCCGAGGCCATCGTCGCCTCCGACGAGGCGGCCCAGGACGCCTTCCTCGCCCAGGTGGACGCGGCGGCGGTGTACGCCAACGCCTCCACGGCCTTCACCGACGGCGGCCAGTTCGGCCTCGGCGCCGAGATCGGCATCTCCACCCAGAAGATCCACGCCCGCGGGCCCTTTGCCGCCGACGCGCTCACCTCTTACAAGTACGTGTTGCGCGGCGCGGGCCAGGTGAGGGCCTAAGGGCGATGGACGGCGCCGTGGATTCGCTGGCGCAGCGGGCACGGGCGGGCGCGCTCGTGCGGCTGGGTATCATGGGGGGCACCTTCGACCCCCCTCACCTGGGGCATCTCGCCTGTGCCGAGGAGGCCCTCGAGGCTGCGAACCTCGATGCGGTGCTGTTCGTGCCCACGGGCCGTCCCGCCTTCAAGCAGGATCGTCTTGTGACCGCCGGCGAGGTGCGGCTGGCCATGGTGGCCGCCGCCGTGGCCGGCAACCCCGCCTTCGCCGTGAGCGCCCTGGAGGTAGAGCGCCCCGGCATCACCTACGCCGTGGACACGTTGCGCGAGCTGCGCGAGGAGCTGCCGGGGGTGGAGCTCGTCTTCATCGTCGGCGCCGACGCGGCCCTCACGCTGCCCCGATGGCGAAAGAGCGCCGAACTGGCACACCTCGCGGCGTTCGCGGCGGCCACACGGCCCGGTTTTGAACTGGGGGAGCAGGCCCTGCGCGACCTGCGCGAGCACGGATTCGATGTGCGTCCCTTCGCCGTGCCGGGCCTCGACATTTCCTCGAGTGCGCTGCGGCGGCGTGTGTACGCGGGGCGCACCATCCGCTATCTGGTGCCCGAGGCCGTGCGAAAGATCATTGAAGAGGAATCGTTGTATCGAAGGGAGACCGATGGTGGACGGGTGGCGTAGCGATGCGTTCTACGAGGCGCGCCGCGATGAGCTGGAGAAGCGGGTGGGTCCGCGTCGTTTCAAGCACAGCCTCGGCGTGTCCGAGACGGCCGAAGAGCTGGCGCGCATCTACGGCGCCGACGAGACGGCGGCCCGGGTGGCCGGCCTTCTGCACGACTGGGACAAGGGCTATGACGATCCGGGCATCCTCGCGCGGGCCGATGAGCTGGGGATGGAGTTGGATGCCGAGCTTGTCGCTATGCCCCGCGTCCTGCATGGCCTCACCGCCGCCGTGGCCCTGGGCCGCGCCTTTCCGGAGCTGCCGCCCGAGGTGCTCACCGCCGTTGAGCGCCATACGCTGGGCGATGCGGGCATGAGCGACTTGGACATGATCGTCTATATCGCCGATGCCCTGGAGCCGGGGCGCAAGGGAAAAGTCGTGGAAAAGCTGCGCGAGAAGGTCGGCGAACTTGAGCTTACCGGTCTGTTCCTGGAGGTGTATGCCTACTGGGTCCAGCTCATCATGGAGCGGCGCCACCCCATGTACTCCAAGACCACCGAGATTTGGAACTCCTACATGCCCGATCAGGAAGTCTACCGCGCCGAGGCCAACCCCGACCCCATTCCCTACGGAAGGCCCTAACACAACAAAGGCAATGGAGGGAAGAGCTCCGGAAGGGGGCGCTCAGAGGTCTCCGCGCGCCCCCTCCCGGGCCTCTTCCCGGGGGACTTGTGCTAAGGTATGCAAGCAAAATCTGATGTTCCCGAAAGTGAGGATAGCTATGACCGATGCTGTAGAGCAGCAGGCCGCCTTCTCGCGCGAGTGCGCGCTCATTGCCGCCAAGGCCGCTGACGAGAAGAAGGCCACCGACATCATGGTGCAGGAAGTGTGCGATCTCATCGGCGTGACCGACTACTTCGTTATCGCCACGGCCGCCAATTCCCGCCAGGTGGACGCCATCATCGACGAGATCGAGGACAAGCTGCGCGAGGATGCGGGCATCAAGCCCACGCACCGCGAGATGTCCGCCGACGGAAGCTGGTCGCTTCTGGATTACGGCAACATCGTCGTGCACGTGTTCATGCCCGAGACCCGCGAGTACTACCGCCTGGAGGCGCTGTGGAACGACGCGCCGGTGATCGACCTGGCCGCCGAGGCGGGGCTCGAGAACCTGCAGTATTCCGATCGCATCGCCAAGCTGCTCGGCCGCGAGGCGACCCAGGGCGAGGAGGCTTAAAGCTCCGAGGGAGCCCGACGGGCGACTGGGCCGGCGCGGCAGCGCGCAGAAAGGCAAGAGGCGCAAGGCGCGCTCCGAGAAGCGAGACCCTTCCGCAATGGCGGAGGGGTCTTTTCTTATGCCCGCGCCGACCGCCGCGGTTTCGCGGAAGTGCTCTCGCCTGACGTCCGCGCCGACCCCTATGGTTTCGCGGGAGCGTTCTCGCGCGAACCGTGGAGAAACCGTGGCGGTGTCCCGGTTTCTCGCCGGCGATGCTCCTCCTGGGGCGGCAAGGAGGGCTGTCGGCTTTCTGCCGGTGGCGCGAGGAGAAGGCGAGGGGCTGTCGTGCGGGTGCGGCTCGACTGCCCCTTGCTTGCGCGGATCTCGAATAGTGCTGGAGCTTTTTCGCAAGCAACGGGAGACGCCCTCAACGGGCCTTCCTCGCGCGTTCCTTGCGTTTGCGGGTGTCTTCCACAGGGCTGCCTGTATCTTGCGGGCGGCTTGCCCGGGCGACGACGGAAGGGGATCGGCGGCCTTGTGTTCCTTGCTGGTTGCCCGGACAGTCGGGGCCTCGTAAGGTGCGACCTGTTGTTAGCGAGGGCCGAAAGAAGAAGGAGATGCCCATGACCCGTTTCATCCAGCAGAGCGCTTGCGAGGGGAGGCGCCCCCACGGAGTGGTTCCCGACCGCCTGAGGAGCCGACCGCGCCTTCTGTCGCGGCTCCTCGAGGATCGCGGCGCCCTGCGCCTTGTCGTCGCGCCGCCGGGGTTCGGGAAGGCGACGCTCGCATTTGAGTACGCATCTGTGATGTTCCAGTTCGAGCACGTATTCTGGCTGCGCGGCTCGTCGCCCTGCTTCCTGCGGGATTTGGATGCGGGGGTGCTGGCCGAGGCGGTGCTTGAAGCCGACGAGCACGCCGCGCTGATGGTGGTGGCCGATCTTCCGCTCCTTACCGATGATCGCGCCGAGGCCTTTGCGGAGGTCGTGGAGCGCTTGGCGGATGCAAGCTGCGAGGTGATTGCCACGACAACGCGGGCCGATGCGCCGATGGAGCTGTTCGGCAGGCGCGTCGTCATCGAGGCCGCGGAGATGCTGGTAGCGCGGGAGGATTTGGAGGAGGAGCCCGAAGGGGTGACGGATCGGCGCCCCTTGGGGTTGGCCGAGCGCATTGCCGCCCTGCGATGGGGGTCTGCGACGCCGATCCAGCTGGTGCTCGGCGCGAGTCGGGCGGGATGCACTCCGGAAGAGGAGCTTGCCCTGTGGGCCATGACGGTGCTCGGAAGGGGCACGATAGACGACGTGCGAGCGCTACTCGGGGCTCGCCGGGCCGAGAAGGCCTGGGATGCTCTCGCCGCGCGCTGCCCTCTTGTGGGCATTTCCGCAGGCGAAGAGAGCTTCGCCGCACTTTCCGTATCCCTTGGGGAGGTGAGGGATCACGGGCGGGCGCGTCTTCAGGCGCTCGCCGAGACCTGCGGGTTCGCCGGCAGGGAGGAGGCGATAGAGGTTTTGGCGGAGCGCTTGATGGAGCGCGGGGAATGCGGGCGCGCCGTGAGCGCGATGACGCTGCTGGCGCGCCGGCGGGCCCACGGTCGGTGGCTGGCGGCGAACGGCTGGGCGGCCCTGTGGGGCGGCGCGGCCGTCGAGGTGTGCGAGCTCTACGAATCGGCGACCCGCACCCAAATGGCAGCCCGGGCGGATATCAACGCCATGATCGCCTGGGCCTGGGCGCAGCGGGGCGATCGCGCGCGGGCCGTTCAGTTCGCCCAGCGCAGCCTTGTCTCGGAGAGGAGCACGCCGCGAACGGTTCTCTCTGCGGCGTTGGCGGCCTGGGAGGTGGGCAACGCGGCCACGCGCCGGGCCATGGAGGAGACGGTCGCCTCCTGCCTGGCTGAACTGGATGGCGCCGGGGGAGTCGAGCGGGAGGACGGTCTGGCCGAGCTGGTCGTGGTGGCGCATGGAGTGCTGGCGCTGGGCCGTGGCGGCGACGTCCTGGCGGTCTGGGCGTCCCAGGTCGGCGAAGCGCTGGACTGGGGAGGCGGCTCGCGCATCGACGTGGAGCGCAGGCTGCTCGGCGCCGCGGAGGCGCTGGAGGGCCTGGAGGCGACCGGAGCGCTGGGCGCCGGCGCCGATACGGCCATTGCCGGCCGACCCGAGCTGGTGCGGCTCGTTGCTTGCAGCCATCGCGCCCTGGATGCACTCGTGGAGCGCGGCTGGAGCCTCGGCTTCGGAGCCTACCGGGCGGCCGCCGCACTGGAGCGGGCAGGGGAGGTGCTCGAAGGCCTCGGCCTGCCGCGGCTTTCTGCCCCTGTGGCCGCCGCATTATTTGCGGCTCACGTCGAGAAGGGGGCGGCCCGCTCGCGCCGCGAGAAGTCTTCTGGAGCCCCTGTCGTCGAGGATTCCGAGCGCGGGCGCAGTTTGCCGGTGCCCAGTGCGCCCCGGACGGCGATGGCCGTCGCGCCCGAGATGTCCGTGGAGCCGCTGCGCCTGAAGCTGTTCGGCACCATGGAAGTCGCTTTGGGGCGCCGCGACATCACCTATCAGTTCGAGGGCCGCCCGAAGACCCGTCTTCTGCTGGCGCTGCTCGCCCTGCACCGCGGGCGCGAGCTGGGACGCGACCAGATCGTCTCCATGTTGTGGCCCGCCGCCGACAAGCGCACGGGGGCGAAGAGCTTCTACCGCGTGTGGGGAGATCTGCGATCTCTCCTTTCCCAGCAGGGGTCGTGCCCCTACCTCATCCGCAGCCGCTACGGCTGCCGGCTCGATCCCGATTTGTTCGAGAGCGACCTAGACGAGTTCGAGGAGCTGATTCGCTGCCTTCTGTTCGGCCCTGCCGACGATATGGCCTGGGAGAGGGCCATAGCCACGATCCAAGGCTCCTTCGGCAGCGTGCTTCTGCCCACCGAGCGCAAGTGCGAGGCCATCGTCGTCTTCCGCGATCGCCTCGACGCGGAGTTCGTGGACGGCCTGGTGGCGGCTTCGCGGCGTCTTCTTGTCCGGGGGGAGCTCCAGGGGGCGCTGTGGCTCGCTCGGGAGGCCTTTCAGCGCGATGCGGGGCGCGAGGACGCGGCGGCGGCTCTCATGCGCGCGCAGATGGCCACCGATCAGCGCTCGGCCGCCGTGCAGACGTTCTTCGCCTGCCGCGACCGCCTGTCGCGAACGCTGGGACTCGATCCCTCGCCGGCGCTGGCCGCGCTCTACCGGCAGCTGTTGGAAGGCGAGTTGTCTTTCGCCTAGGGGTGAGGCGGGCGAGGCGGCGAAACGGGCAGGAAGTGACACCAGGTTGACACGCTGCCTTCCGCAAAGAAGGAGTACCATGGAACCTGACCGTTCCGCTTAGGGATGGGAACGTATTCGATTGCGCCCAGGGGCGGCCGCATCTCGGCCGCGGGCGCGCAGAGAAAGGGGGTGTGCAATGGAGGCTTTCGCTGATGTGGCGGTGCTCTCGCGCATTCAGTTCGCGCTGACGGTGGCGTACCACTTCCTGTTCGTGCCGCTGTCCATCGGACTCGGGCTCATTCTGGCCATCAACGAGACCCGCTATTACCGCTCGCGCAAACCTGAGGACGCTGCGGCGACGAAATTCTGGGTGAAGGTGTTCACCGCGACTTTCGCCATCGGAGTGGCCACGGGCATCACCATGGAGTTCTCCTTCGGCACCAACTGGGCGAACTACTCGCGGTTCGTGGGCGACATCTTCGGAGCTCCCTTGGCCGCTGAGGCGCTGTTCGCCTTTTTCCTGGAGTCGGTTTTTCTGGGCGTGCTCCTATTCGGGCGCGAGCGGGTGAGCCCGAAGTTCTACATGGTGTCCTCGTGGCTCGTGTGGGCCGGGTCGTGCCTATCGGCGCTGTGGATCCTCATCGCGAACTCCTGGATGCAGACGCCGGCCGGCGCGGAGCTTAACGCCGACGGCACCGAGGCCGTCATCACCGACTTCTTCTCGGCGGCCTTCAACCCGTCCATCTTCGCCCGCTACACCCATACCGTGGACGCACTGCTCATCATGGGCGCGTTCGTGGCCATGGCCGTGGCCGGCTGGTATATGCTCAAGGGCCGCAACGCCGAGTTCGCCATGAAGACCATGCGCATCGCCGCCGTGGTGGGCATCGTGACCTCCTGCGCCATGATCGTGTTCGCCCACTCTTCGGCCGTGGTGGTGTGGAACGAGCAGCCCACCAAGCTCTCCATGATGGAGGGCATGTACGATTCCGAGGTGCCCCCGCTGTACGCCGTGGGCATTGTGGATGAGGACAACCAGGAGGTCATCGCTCCCTTCGCCATTCCCGGCGGTACGAGCTTTCTGGCCACGGGCAACTTCGAGACGGAGTATCCGGGCTTAAACGAGCTCGCCCAGACCGAGGAGTACGGCGACATGGTGGTGGAGGACATGCCCGTGGGGCTCGTGTTCCAGAGCTACCACCTCATGGTGGCCATGTACGGGCTCATCATGCTGACGAGCATTCTCGTGCTCGTGTTCACCTTCAAGGGCGGCCGCATCGCGAAGATGCGCTGGCTGCAGTGGGCGGCGGTGCTGTCGCCCATCTGGCCGTTCATCGCCATTCAGACGGGTTGGATCACCGCCGAGGTGGGGCGCCAGCCCTGGGTGGTGTACCCGTCGGTCACGGGCCCCGACGGCGTGTCGCTGCTGACGGCCGACGGCATCTCAATGTCGGTGTCGGCGCCGGAGCTGTGGCTGACGCTGGGCCTGTTCGTGCTCGTGTATCTGGTGCTGCTCATCGGGTGGGCGCGGGTCATCGGCCGCTTCATCAAGGAAGGGCCGGTTGCCGAGGGCGCTGCTGCCGCCGATGCGGCTGCAGTGGCCGTGGTCGCCGCCGACGCCGAGGGCGATGTCGTCGTTGCGGAGGCCGTCGCCGCCGCGGGCGATAGCAAGAAGGAAGGTGAGTAGCCATGATGGAGTTCTTAAGCGTGCTGTGGTTCTTCCTCATCTTCGTGCTTATCGCGGGCTATTTCGTGCTTGACGGGTTCGACTTGGGTATCGGCGTGCTGTCGCCCTTCATCGCCAAAAACGACGAGGAGCGCGCGGTGCTGCGCCGGGCCATCGGTCCTGTGTGGGACGGCAACGAGGTGTGGCTGCTCACGGCGGGCGGCGCGCTGTTCGCCGCCTTCCCGGACGCCTATGCCACGACGTTCTCCGGGTTCTACCTGGCCGTCATGCTGGTGCTGTTCGGCCTTATCGTGCGTGCCGTGTCCTTCGAGTTCCGTGCCGGCGATCCGTCCTGGGGAAAGCTCTGGGACGCGTGCTTCTTTGTGGGCTCGCTGCTTCCGGCGCTGCTGCTCGGCGTGGCGGTGGGCAACATCTTCGCCGGCATCCCCATGGACGCCGCGGGCGATTACGCCGGCGTGCCCCTGATCGGCCTCATCACGCCTTTCACGCTGCTGACGGGGCTTTTGGGGCTGGCGATGTTTCTGGCCGCCGGCTCCTGCTGGGCCGCGCTGAAGGCGCCGCTGCCCTCTTGCCTTCAGGCCCGCGCCGCTCGTCTGCGCCTGCCCCTGCAGGTGATTGCGCTTGCGCTGTTCGCCGTGGTGTCCGTGTACGCCCTCGTCCTTGTCGGGCCCGAGATGGATCCGAACCTGGGCATCCTGCGGTGGCTGTTCGCGGCGCTTGTGGTGGTGGGGCTGTTGGCCTCGCTCGTCGTGGGCAAGACGTCCGGGGACGACCTGAAGGCGTTTCTGGCCCAGTCCGCGTCCATGATCGCGCTCGTGGCGCTTCTGGCCTGCTCCATGTTCCCCGTGCTCGTGAACGCCACGGCCGATTCCGTGGGACCGGCCATCACTTTGGCCAACGCCGCATCGTCGGAGCTGTCGCTCACCTGGATGACCATCATCCTGTGCATCGGGCTTCCGCTCGTTCTCGTGTACCACGTGGTCATCTACCGCACCTTCCGCGGCCGCGTGAACCCCGCCGATCTGGAGGAGTATTAGTCTCTCCGCGGCATTTACTGGGGCGTTACGGGCTGCTCGCTTGCATGGGCCGAAGTCTCCGCCATCATGTTTCGGGAGGGGTCGCCGCGATGCCCGGGCCTTGTGGGTCTCACATTGGTGGGCGGCGATGTCTCGTCGGGAGAGGGGCTGCCATGATGCTTGGGTCTCGCAGGATGCTTCGTCTTTGTTGACGTACTTTCGGGGAGGACCTGCTATGGCGGGCCCTCCCCGTTTTTCCGCGGTTCTGTCCGGGCTACTTCGCACTTGCCTGCAGCTTGCGTTTGGCCTTGCCTGGCCCCCTCTGCCTGCAGCTTGCGCCCGGGTCTCCCCGGTTTCTCCTGCCTGCAGCTTGCGCCCGGATCCTTCTGGCCTATCTGCCTGCAGCCCGCGCCCGGGCTGCCCCGGTCCCGCTGTTGACTATTTTGCCTCTGGCGGTCTTGCTCCTGCCAACTCCCGCCAAATTCTCGGAAGGGAATTTCGAGTTGTTAGACTTTTGTTCGGCGCTATGCCGAGGTAGGTCGCCATGACGTTCGTCAATGTATCCGAATATGGTGAATAGCCCCAGGTCAGAGATGTGATGTGGAAAACGAGACACCGTAGGGGGGTGGGGCTGCTGTCTGCGAAACTCTAACAACTCGAAAATCTTGCGCCATTTTAGTTCGCTGATTGAAATGCTTTGATCCCGGACGGAACGGGATCGCACTTGCCCTAGTGTCCTTTGCGCTCGGACGGAATGGCCCTCCGCTTGCCCTTGCGTGCTTTGATCCCAGACGGAGTGGGCCTCCGCTTGTTCTTGTCCCGAGTTTGCTTCTGCGACCAATTGCTCGATTACCGCATCTTTCGCAGACGAATTTCCCTCTGGTGTATTTCGCTCGATTGTGATATAGCATACAGTAATACATTATTAAGTAAAGGAGGGGAAATGCGGTGCATCTGCTTAAGTCATGAGACTGCTTTGGAATTCTGGAGGTTGTGGTCCGCTCGCAATGGCATTGCCTTGCATCTTTTCCATTGTCGTAAGACGATACAGACCGATGATCTGCCTTTTCGGATCTTTCCGTCATCGGCCGTTCTGGTGGATTCGTCCTCAGCAAAACGCACCGTTGTCGAAATTATTGATGGTGCGCTAGAGGATGGTGTGCCGGAAGAACTCACTGAGCTGCTTGGCGCTTGTCGCGTTGTCTTGTCGGAGACGCATTCGTCGAAGCGCTCGAAAGAGCCTGGACTCGCTGATAGTTCGAGTGGCGCCGGAAAAGTTCTCCATGTGCTCGGGCATCGCAAGCCCGGGGTGCGTACTGCGGACGGGTTGACGTATCACCACAGCTCGGCAACATATCCGAAAGGGTCTTTCCTTAAAATCGCGCGGGGTGTGTACGTTTGTGCTCCGGAACTCGTTTTTGCCCAGATGGCATCGTTGCTTCCCTTTGGCGCGCTTCTGTCATTGGGCTATGAGCTATGCGGTTGCTATCCTGTCGAGGCCAGCGAGTATCTTGTGCGACATCCGCTCTGCTCGCCGAATCGGCTGGTTGCCTTCTGCAGCCATTTGCGTGGCTTCAAGGGGTCGGCGCCGGCGAAGACGGCTGCGCGATACGTTCTGGCAAAGTCGGCTTCGCCAGCTGAGACGTCCTTGGCGATCATAGCGACTGCGCCGCGTAATTACGGCGGATTCGGCATGAGGGGTGCGCGTCTTAATGAGCCGATCAAGTTGAGGCGAGAGGCGGAGCGTATCGCTCATGGCTCGTCGTTGGTATGCGATGTGCTATGGCCCGAGCGCGGCGTGGCACTTGAATACGATAGCTCGCAGTTCCATGGGAGCAGCTCTCGCCTTTCCCGTGATTCGCGTCGCAGGAGCGCGCTGGCTGCTCAGGGATTGGAGATAAGATCAATCACGGCGAGTCAGCTTGAGAATGTTTTCGAATTCCAAGAGACAATTCTGCATGCATTTCGCGCAGCTGGCTGTGATTTCAAGCGGCTCAACGGAAAGCAACTCGATCGCCATATGAGGCTTCGCAGCGAACTGCGCAAGTGCGTGTGAGGAGGTGGGGCGAAGTGGGCGGCCGAGGCGAAAGGCCGAGATGCGGGGCTGAACCAAATGCACTAACGCCATGAGTTTGTTCATTTGTCATACCTGAGACAATGTCTGGTTTGGTTTGAGGCAAAAATTTTGAGTTGTTAGACGTTTGCGGAGCTGGCGCTCGCATAAATCTGTAATCTGAACGACTGTATATGCTAAAGTATTTAAAAAAATATCTTAATACGTATATCAATCTCAAAACCACTGCGGGGTAGAGTGATGTGAATTGGCTCTAAACTCTAACAACTCGAAAAAAGAAGCATCTGGTTAGGAGAGATTGGCCGGTGGTCGATTTCAAGCGATTTCCGCGAAGACTGCAAGGCTGTATGAGAGTGGGCTTTCGAGCGAGATGCCGTCGGGAAAAGTAGTGGCAACGATTGAAGAAGTGACGCGAAGGGCCGGGGTGTGACGGTGCAGGAGCGTGAAGGGGTCGGGGTGCGACGGCGCAGAAGGGTGCAGAAGGGCGCAGAACGGTGCGGGAGAGCGCAACCGGGCGCAGAAGGGCGCAGAAGGGCGCAGAAGGGCGCAGAACGGTGCGGGAGAGCGCAACCAGGCGCAACTGGGCGCAACCGGGCGCAACCGGGCGCAGAAGGGGGTCTCGCCGCCTTGCAAACCCTGTGAAATTGGGCGCGCCACCTGCGCTCTGTGGTAGAGTGGAGCAGATTTGCACCGAGGCGGCCCGCGCGGCCGCCCAACGAAGGCGACGGGAGTTGTTGAAGGGGAGGCGATCGCCGACCCCATGACCGCTCGCCGACCACAGAAAGAAGACGCAACCTATGGGATTTCTCTCCAAACTGCTCACGATGGGCGAGGGCAAGCAGCTGAAGCGCTACCAGGCCAAAGTCGATAAGATCAACGCGCTGGAGCCGGAGTTCCAGGCGCTTTCCGATGAGGAGCTGGCCGCCAAGACGCAAGAGTTCCGCGAGCGCTACGCTGCCGGCGAGAGCCTGGACGACCTGCTGCCCGAGGCCTTCGCCGCCGTGCGCGAGGCTTCCGTGCGCACCATCGGGCTTCGCCATTTCGACGTGCAGCTCATCGGCGGCATGGCCCTCAACGAGGGGCAGATCGCCGAGATGAAGACCGGCGAGGGCAAGACGCTCGTCTCCACTCTGGCCGGCTATTTGAACGCCATTCCCGGGCACAACGTGCATATCGTGACCGTCAACGACTACCTGGCCCGGCGCGACTGCGAGTGGATGGGCCAGATCTACCGCTTCCTCGGCATGAAGACCGGCCTTATCCAGAACGGCATGCCGCCGGCGGCGAAGAAGCCCGCCTACGAGGCCGACGTCACCTACGGTACCAACTCCGAGTTCGGCTTCGACTACCTGCGCGACAACATGGTCACGCGCGGCAGCTCGCGGGTGCAGCGCGGGCACCACTTCGCCATCGTCGACGAGGTGGACTCCATCCTGATCGATGAGGCCCGCACCCCGCTCATCATCTCCGGCGCCGGCACCCAGGCCGCCGACACCTACAAGAAGTTCGCCCGGGTCATGCCCGGCCTCAAAGAGGGCGTCGACTTCGACATGGACGAGGCCAAGCGCACCATCAACGCTACGGAGAGCGGCCTTGAGAAGATCGAGGTTATGCTCGGCATCGAGAACATCTACGCCGACCCGTCCGGCCAGCTGGCGAACCACCTGCAGCAGGCGCTGAAGGCCCAGTTCCTCTTCCATCGCGATGTCGACTACGTCGTCATGGACGGCGAGGTGAAGATCGTCGACGAGTTCACCGGCCGCATCATGGAGGGGCGCCGCTACTCCGAGGGCCTGCACCAGGCGCTCGAGGCCAAAGAGCACGTGCTCGTGCGCGAGGAGAACCAGACGTTGGCCACCATCACGCTGCAGAACTACTTCCGCCTCTACGACAAGCTCTCCGGCATGACCGGTACCGCCATGACCGAGGACGCGGAGTTCCGCCAGATCTACAAGCTGCCGGTCATGGCCATTCCTCCCAATAAGCCGGTCATCCGCGTCGACGAGAACGATCTGGTGTACCGCACCATCGACGGCAAGTTCAACGCCGTGGCCGACGACATCGCCGCGCGCCACGCGAAGGGCCAGCCGTGCCTGATCGGCACCGTGTCCATCGAGAACTCCGAGAAGCTCTCGCGGCTTCTGGACAAGCGAGGCATCAAGCACGAGACGCTGAACGCCAAGCACCACGAGCGCGAGGCGCATATCGTGGCCCAGGCCGGGCGCCTCGGCGCCGTCACCATCGCCACCAACATGGCCGGCCGCGGTACCGACATCCGTCTGGGTGGCGAGCCGGACATGCTCGCCGAGGACCTGCTGCGCGAGCGCGGGTTCGACGTGGAGGCCCAAGAGGGCGACGAGGAGGCGCGCGGCCCCATCCCATCGGCCGCCGACCGCGCCGACGCCCTCACCCGCGCCCGCGAGATCTGCGACGCGGAGCAGGAACAGGTGCTCGCCGCCGGGGGACTCTGCGTCATCGGCACCGAGCGCCACGAGTCCCGCCGCATCGACAATCAGCTGCGCGGCCGTTCCGGCCGTCAGGGCGACCCCGGCGTGACCCAGTTCTACCTTTCGCTGGAAGACGACCTCATGCGGCTTTTCGGCGGCTCGAAGATGGACTCCATCGCGCACATGATGGAGAAGACCAATCAAGAGGACGACATGCCCATCCAGGCCGGCATGGTGTCGAAATCCATCGAGAGCGCCCAGCGCCAGGTGGAGTCCATGCACTTCGCCGCCCGCAAGAACGTGCTGGAATACGACGACGTCATGAACCTCCAGCGCAAGGCCATCTACGAGGAGCGCAACGCCATCCTGGACGGCAAGTCCATGACCGAGCGCATTCCCGGCATCATCCGCGACGCCGTGGACGCCATCGTGGGGGAGTGCTGCCCCGGGAATTCCGCCAGCGACGACTGGGACGTGCGCGCCATCGACCTGTGGGCCGCGAACATGACCGGCTGCAACGATTTCTCCGTGGCGAAGGTCGATCACGAGGACGAGGCGGAAAACGTCGCCGAGGCTTTGAACGACTTCCTCACCTGGATTTACGAGCAGAAGAGCGAGCAGCTGGGCCACGACCTCATGGAGAACCTCTCCGCCCAGGTGATGCTGCGCATCATCGACACGCGCTGGATGGCGCATCTGCAGGAGATGGACTACCTGAAGACCGGTATCGGTCTGCGCGCCTTCGGCCAGCGCGACCCGCTCGTGGAATACAAGAACGAGGCCTACAACGCCTTCCAGAACCTGACGAGCTCGATGTACGACGACTACCTGCGCACGCTGCTGCGCCTGGAGATCGCCGCGAAGCCCGCGGCGGAGGGCGCCCCCGCCGGTGCCGGCCGCCCGGCCCCGGCGGCCCTGGCGGAGCAGGAGGACCCGCTGGCCCGCAAGATGAGCTACTCGGCGCCGGAACAGGCTCTGGAGGAGTCGAGCATCCGCGGTCGCCACGCCGCCGCGGCCCGCGCCGCCTCCGGTGTTCCCGCCGCGCCCCCGCGCCCTGCCGCCGGCAAGCCCCAGACCTACGTCAAGGACAAGGAAGACCCCTACGCCAACGTGGGACGCAACGACCCCTGCCCCTGCGGCTCCGGCAAGAAGTTCAAGAAGTGCCATGGCCAGAACCTTTGACGCACACTCAACTAAGGTTGAGCGAAGCGGGATGCGGGGTGCCGCTCACCAAGCGAGTTCCGCAGATGGTATCGAAGGCGGTAAGCGAAGGGGAGCAGTAGCCTTGACGCCTTCGATACCAGCGAGGACTGTCTGAGCGACTGAGCGGTATCCCGCAGCCCGCCCCCGGTGAGTTTCAAGGAGATTTAGATCAAGGCATGGAACTGAGAGACATTCAAAAGGAGATCGAGAAGGCGCAGGGTCGGCTGTCCGATGCCTTCTCGTTCTTGCGTATCGAGGAGAAGCGCGACGAGCTGGCCGCGCTGGACGAGCAGACGGCCCGTCCGGACTTTTGGAACGACGCGGCGACGGCCCAGGCGGTCTCGAAGAAGGCGGCGGGGCTTCGCGCCACCATCGAGGACTACGAGCGGGCCTGCGGTCTTCTGGACGACGCGGCGGCGGCATGCGAGCTGGCCGGCGACGATGCGGCCTTCGCCGAGGAGGCCGAGCGCACCGCTGCCGAGCTCGCAGCGCTCCTCGATCAGCTGGAGATCGAGTCCTGGTTCTCCGGCGAGTTCGACGAGGGCGACGCCATCCTCACGGTGAACCCCGGCCAGGGCGGCCTCGAGGCCCAGGACTGGACCCGCATGCTCTACCAGATGTACGTCCACTACGCCGAGGACAAGGGCTGGAAGGTGACGGTGCTCGATCTGGTGCCCGGCGAGGGCATCGGTCTTGACAGGGCCACGATCCAGATCGAGGGCCGCTACGCCTACGGCATGCTGCGCAGCGAGATCGGCATCCACCGCCTCGTGCGCATCAGCCCCACCGACGCCAAGAAGCGTCGCCAGACCACCTTCGCCTCGGTGGAGGTGCTGCCGGTCATCGCCGACGACATCGAGGTGGACTTAAACCCCGCCGACGTGCGGGTGGACGTGTACCGCTCCAGCGGCCCCGGCGGCCAGTGCGTGAACACCACCGACTCGGCCGTGCGCCTTACCCACGAGCCCACGGGCATCGTGGTGACCTGCCAGAACGAGAAGAGCCAGCTGCAGAACAAGGAGGCCGCCTTCCGCGTGCTGCGCGCCAAGCTCTACGAGCTGGAGGAGCGCAAGCGGGCCGAGGAGCTGGACGAGCTGCGCGGCGAGCGCATGGATAACTCCTTCGGCAGCCAGATTCGCAACTACGTGCTCTTCCCGTACCAGCTCGTGAAGGATCTCCGAAGCGGCGTTGAGACGGGAAATGTGGACGCCGTCCTTTCCGGCGCCCTGGAACCTTTCGTCATCGGGTATCATACGTGGAGAGTAGCCAACTCCTAGCAGCGAACGGGAAAGGGAAGCTTATGGATACTGCCGCCTTGCAGGCGAAGGCCACCGACATTCGCAAGGATATTCTGACCATGATCACGGAAGCGGGCAGCGGGCACCCGGGCGGGTCGCTCTCCTGCACCGATATCCTCACGGCGCTGTACTTCGGCGGCGTCATGGACTACAACCCGGCCGACCCGCACAAGCCCGGCCGCGACCGGTTCATCCTGGCCAAGGGGCACGCGGCCCCGGCGCTCTACGCGACGCTGGCCCACGCCGGCTTCTTCCCGACCGACGAGCTGCACACCCTGCGCAAGCTCGGCACGCGCCTGCAGGGGCATCCCGATTCCAACCTGCTGCCCGGCGTGGAGGTGTCCACCGGCTCGCTCGGCCAGGGGCTTTCCGTGGCCGCGGGCCTTGCGGCCGGCCTGCGCCTGACCGGCGAGGACGGCCTCGTCTTCACGGTGCTCGGTGACGGCGAGTGCGAGGAGGGCCAGGTGTGGGAGGCGGCCATGTTCGCCGCCCATCAGAAGCTCGGGCGCCTCGTGGCCATCATCGACAACAACGAGCTGCAGATCGACGGCTGCATCCACGACGTGTGCGATCCGGGGGATTTGGGCGAGAAGTTCGCCGCCTTCGGCTGGGACGTGCAGCGCGTCTGCGGGCACGACATCCCCGCGCTCGTCGAGCTTTTCGGCCGCATCAAGGCCGAGGCGGCCGATACGGCCCGTCCGGTGTGCGTGATCGCGCGCACGGTGAAGGGCAAGGGCGTCTCCTTCATGGAGAACCAGGCCGGCTGGCACGGCAAGGCGCCGAAGTCCGAGGAACTTGAGAAGGCTCTGGCGGAGCTGTCCGCCGACGCGGAATAGGAGGCCCGTCATGGTGAAACTCGCAAACACCGAGACCGCTGCCCAGAAGAAGGCCACGCGCGCCGCGTACGGCGCCACGCTCGCGGAGCTCGCCGCCGAGGGCGTGCCCGTCGTGGCCGTGGACGCCGACCTGACCGGCTCGACCACCACCAAGAAGCTCGCCGACGCGGGATACGCCGGGCGCCTGTTCAACTGCGGCATCGCCGAGCAGAACATGATCGACGTGGCCGCGGGCCTCTCGCTGGCCGGCAACATCGCGTTCACGGGCTCCTTCGCCGTGTTCGGCACCGGGCGCGCCTACGACCAGATCCGCAACACCGTGTGCTACTCGAACCTGAACGTGAAGATCGCCCCCACCCATGCGGGCATCTCCGTGGGCCCCGACGGCGGCTCGCACCAGATGCTCGAGGACGTCTCCCTCATGCGCGGCCTTCCCGGCATGCGCGTGCTCGTGCCCGCCGACTACGCCGCCGCCCGCGCTGCCCTGCGCCTCGCTGCCGCCACGCCGGGCCCCGTCTACGTGCGCATGGGCCGCGCCGCCGTGCCCTGCGTCTACGACGACGAGGTGGAGCTGGAAATCGGTCGCGCCTACGTGCTGCGCGAGGGGAGCGATGTCACCATCGTGGCCAACGGCGTGGAGATCCGCGAGGCGCTCGCCGCCGCCGACGCGCTGGCCGCCGACGGCATCTCCGCCGAGGTCATCGACGCATTCTCGGTGAAGCCGCTCGATGGGGCGACCATTCTCGAATCGGTGGCGAAGACCCGTTGCGTCGTGACGGCCGAGGAGCATTCCGTCATCGGAGGCTTGGGCTCGGCGGTCTGCGAGCTTCTGGCCGGCGCCGACCCCGTGTGCGTGGAATGCGTGGCCGTGCGCGACCGTTTCGGCAAGTCCGGCGAGTTCGAGGAACTGCTCGGCTATTTCAACATTGACGCTACGGCCATTGTTGAAGCTGTGAAAAAGGTTCGTGAGCGCGCGGGCCTTTGCTAAAATACTTCAGTCTCAGTAACGAACAACCTGAACGGAGCAAGCTGTGACGAACGAACGGAACCAGGGAATTCCTGGTCATGCCGGCCGTCACGCCGGCGCGCCGGCCCAGGGCAACAACCCGCGCGCCCGCGCGGCGGCGCCCCAGCCCGGCCACGCCCAGAAGGCGTCGATGACCTCCCAGCTGTCCCAGGCTTTGCCCATGCTCGAAGTGGACGAGATGGCCGCCCCCATGGGCGCGCCGGTCATCACCTTCGATCATGTGACCAAGACCTACCCGGCCCAGCCGAAGAAGCCCGCCTTAAGCGATGTGACCCTGCAGATCTTCGCCGGCGAGTTCATCTTCCTCGTGGGCCACTCCGGATCTGGCAAATCCACCTTCATCCGCCTGCTCACCCGCGAGATCAAGCCCACCTCGGGCAAGATCTACGTGGCTGACGAGGATCTGACCACCATGCGCAACTGGCGCGTGCCCTATCTGCGGCGCAACATCGGCTGCGTGTTCCAGGACTTCAAGCTCCTGCCGAACAAGACGGTCTTCGAGAACGTCGCCTTCGCCCTGGAGGTTATCGGCAAGAGCCGGCACGTCATCAAGACGCAAGTGCCCGAGGTGCTGCGCCTCGTGGGCCTCTCCGACAAGCTGAACAGCTATCCCGATCAGCTTTCCGGCGGCCAGCAGCAGCGCGTCTCCATTGCGCGCGCCATCGTGAACCGGCCGCCTCTGCTCATCTGCGACGAGCCCACGGGAAATCTGGATCCGCAGACCTCCCGCGGCATTATGGATCTGCTCGAGCGCATCAACCGCACGGGCACCACGGTGCTCGTGGCCACTCACGATCGCGAGATGGTCGACAACATGCGCCGTCGCGTCATCGCGCTCGACCGCGGGCATCTCACCCGCGACCAGGACCGGGGGGTGTACGGCTTCGATGTCTAGTCTCTTCTACTTCTTCAAGGAGTCGCTCCAGGGCTTCGCGCGCAACCTCTCCACGACGCTCGGCTCCATCATCACCATCTTCCTGTCGCTGCTCATCATCGGCGTGTTCCTCGTGGGCGGCACCATTGTGGAGCGCCTCGTGTCCTCCATCGAGGACGAGGTCTCCATCACCGCCTACGTGGCCGACGATGCGCCACAGGAGTCCATCGACGCCGTCACCGCGATGATCCAGGGCATGGACGGCGTGGAAAGCGTCGGCTTCACCACCAAGGAGCAGGCGCTGGAGAACTTCAGCAACTCCATGACCACCAACCCCGAGATCATCGAGCAGCTGGACGGAACGAACCCGCTGCCCGCCTCCATCGACGTGAGCCTCGCCGACCCGCAGAAGGTCGACGAGATCGCCGCCGCCATCGAGGCCGACGAGACGTTCCGCTCCATCTGCGACGAGCCCGACAACCCGGCCGATTCGCTGAAGTACGGCCAGAAGACGGTGGACCGCCTGTTCTCGGTGACCAAGTACGTGCGCTATTTGGGCGTGGCCCTGGTGCTGCTGCTCGTGTTCATCGCGCTCGTGTTCATCAACAACACCATTCGTCTGGCCATCATGGCCCGGCGCAAGGAGATCGCCATCATGCGTCTGGTGGGCGCGTCCAACGGGTTCATCCGCGGGCCCTTCCTCATGGAGGGCGCCCTGCACGCCCTTATCGGCTCGCTTCTGGCCGTGGGCGTCCTGCAGGTGCTGCGCATGTACGGCATCCCGAAGCTGCAAAGCGCCCTGTCCTTCCTCTCGCTGGACGTCTCGGGCAACACCTACATCATGATCTACATCGTGCTGGTGGTAGCCGGTCTCGTAATCGGCCTTCTCGGCTCCGCTTTCGCCATGAGGCGGTACCTGAAGGTGTAGAATCTTGTCTTAAAGGTTTGGAACGTCGGCGCGACCCCCGCGGCACTGATGAGCCGAGGGGGTCGCGCTTTTCAGATTGACGGAGTCACGTGCAAGGAGCGGCCATGGCCAAAGAACGCAACGGGCGGCATCTCACCCCCAACCCCCGGGCCCGCAGCGAGCGGCGGGTTGATCAGGCGACGAGCCACGGGCTGCTCCGCGTGTTCCTCGCGGTCATCCTCGTCGTCGTCTCCTTCGTCGGGGGTTTCGCCCTGCGCAGCCAGACCGAACTGGTGGCGAGCTGGGGCATCCCGGTTTCCGATGGCGAGCGGGAGGCGCTTGCGGCCGCGGCGGCCAGCAACACCTTCGAGTCCGTCTCGGCCCGGGTGGGCGATGTGGAGGACATCCTCTCCACGTACTCCATGGACGAGATCGACCTTACATCGGCCACCTATTCCATGCTCGACGACTTGATGAAGTCCACAGGCGACCCCTATGCCACCTACTACAACCCCGATCTGTACAACACCTACATCAAGGAGACCACCGAGCGCAGCTACGCCGGCATCGGGGTGGTGTTCGCCGACTACAACGGGCGCGCCTACGTGTCGGATGTCTTCGAGGGCTCCGAGGCCGAGGCCAAAGGCGTGCAACAGGGCGACTTCCTCACCTCCATCGACAGCGAGGACGTATCGGCCTGGTCGATGACCGAGGTGGTGAACGCGCTGGCCAAAGACGAGGGCGCGACGGTGTCGGTGACCTGGATGCGCCCGGCGAGCCTGGACGCCCAGACCGGCGAGCAGTTCACCACGACGCTCACCTGCAAGGTCTACGAGGAGGCGAACCTCACCACCGCGCTTTCCGACGGCGTGGGCGTCGTGAAGGTGCGCCAGATCTCGAGCAATGCCGCGGAGTTGGTGGATCAGGCGACGAAATCGCTCGTCGAGCAGGGGGCCGGGGCCATCGTGCTCGATCTGCGGGACAACGCCGGCGGATACCTCACCCAGGCCGTCGATATCGCGAGTCTGTTCGTGAACTCCGGCGTCCTCGTGCAGATTCAGGGCAACGACGGGCCGGCCACCACCAAATCGGCCGCGGGCGACGCGCCGTACAGGGACGTGCCGCTTGTCGTGGTGGTGAACCGCTACACGGCCGCCGCCGCCGAGGTGCTCGCCGCGTCGCTGCAGGACAACGAGCGGGCCGACGTGGTGGGGGAGACGAGCATGGGCAAGGGCTCGGTGCAGGTGGTGCGCGAGCTGGACTTCGGCGGGGCCGTGCGCTACACCGCCGCCTACTACCTCACGCCCCAAGGCGAGCCCATCGACAACGTGGGCATCGCGCCCCAGGTGGGGGTGGTAAACGGCGAGGGGGAGGATGGAGCGGACTCCCAGCTGGCCACCGGCATCGACATCGCCCGCTCGCTCATTCCGGCGGCCTAGGATCGGCCGCGCAACGCGCACGGGCGCCTTCGCGTCTCATAAGGGAAGGGAGATAGGGTGAGCCGTAACAGGAAGCACACGCGCCGCCGCCCCAAGGCGAATCCCCGGGGCGTTCTCACCGTGAGCGCCGGCGGCTTCGGTTTCGTGCAGACGGCCGAGGGGGAGTACTTCATCCCCGCCTCGGGCCTCGCCGGCGCGTTCGACGGCGATCTGGTGGAAATCGCGCCTCTGCGGGCCGGGGCATCGAAGGGGCGGCGAGTCGCGGATGACGACGGGGATATGACGGGTCGTCCCGCCGCCCGGGTGCTCTCGGTGGTCGATCGGGCCCACGACACGCTGGTGGGGCGCTACGAGGTGGCCGAGCCCTTCGGAGTGGTGGTTCCCGCCGATCCGCGCATTCCCTACGACGTGTTCACCATGCGCGCCGAGTCGCCCGAGGTGCCCGACGGGGCGCTCGTGCGGGTGCGCATCGCCCAGTTCCCGACGCGCCGCAGCGCCGCCACGGGCTTTGTGGAAGAGGTGCTCGCCGATACCTCCGACGCGCCGGGGGCCGGCATCGACCTCATCGTCGGTCGCCACAAGCTGGAGACGGTGTTCTCGGAAGGGGCCCTGGCCGACGCGTCCGCGGCGACCTTGGACGCGGAAGGGGCCCTGGCCGCCGGTTACCGCGACTTGCGCGACCGCTTCACCTTCACCATCGATCCGGCCGACGCCAAAGATTTCGACGATGCGCTGTCCTTGGATTATTTGGAGGAAGAGGGGCTGTGGCGGCTCGGCGTGCACATCGCCGACGTGAGCCACTACGTGCCCTGGGGCTCCTCGGTCGATTTGGACGCGCGTCGGCGCGCCACGAGCGTGTATCTGGCCGACCGCGTCATCCCCATGCTGCCCCCGGCCCTTTCCGACGAGCTGTGCTCGCTCGCGCCCGGCGCCGAGCGGCGCTCCATGACGGCCGACCTGTTCCTGAACGATGAGGGAGAGCTCGTGCGCTTCTCGCTGTACCCGGCCCTCATCCGCTCGGACGCGCGCCTTTCCTACAGCGAGGCCGACGACATCCTCATCGACTACAAGGCCGCCATCGCCGCGGGGGGCGATATTGCCTGGCGGCTCGTGGAATGCTCGCGGCTCGCCCGCGCCCGGGAGGCGGCCCGCGCCCGGGCCGGCGGCATCGACTTCGCCACGACCGAGGCCAAGGTGGTCCTCGATGCGGAGGGACGGCCGACCGACATCGCGCTGCGTCGCAAGACCGATGCCACGCGCCTGGTGGAGGAGGCCATGATCCTGGCCAACGAGACGGTGGCCGGCTACCTGGAGCGGCGCGGCTTTCCCTGCCTGTACCGCGTCCACGAACCTCCGGCCTCCGATGCCTTGGGCTCGCTCATTCCCGTGTTCCAGGAATTCGATTGGTTCGAAAGGCCCATGGAGGCGCGTCTGGTGGCGGGAGATCCGAAGGTCATCCAGGAGATTTTGACGGCAAGCGCGCCCCGCAGCGAGGGGGAGCTTGTCAGCTCGCTTCTGCTGCGGGCCATGAAAAGGGCCGACTACCGGCCCGAGAACCAGGGCCATTACGGGCTTGCCAGCGAGGCGTACTGCCATTTCACGAGCCCCATCCGCCGCTACCCCGATTTGGTGGTGCACCGTATGCTGCGCGCCGCGCTCGCGCGCCGTCCGGAGAAATTCGACCAGGAGGTGGCGGCGCTTCCCTGGATCGCCGAGCACTCCTCGGCCATGGAGCGGGTGGCCGAGGCGGCGGCCCGCGAGTCCCAGGAGCTGAAGATGGTCGAGTACCTGGCCGCGTTCGCGGGCCAGTCCTTCTCGGCCGTGATCTCCGGCGTGGCGGCCTGGGGGCTCTACGTGCGCCTCGATTGCACGGCCGAGGGCATCCTTCCCGTGCGGGCCTTGGGCGACGAGTACTTCGTCTTCGACCCGGTGCGCTACACGCTTGTGGGCGACGAGTCGGGGAAGGTCTACCGGCTGGGCCAGCGCGTCGCCGTCACGCTGAAGAGCGCCGACGCGACCACCGCCTCCCTGGAGTTCGTGCTGGCCGGTAGCCGTTAAGGGCCGAGGAGCCGGCCTCGCAGGGCGCCTGCCGCAGATGACCGCAGATTAACGGGTCGTCAAGGGGTCATCGTCGGATGGGCTCATCGCGAGGCGACGACGGCTGCGGCACGGTATGGTGAATGCACGCGCAAGACCCGATGAAGGGAGATTCACCATGAGTTTCATCGATAAGATGAAGGAAGCCGGCGAGGACATCAAGGAGGCGTTCCAGGACGGCGCCCACGATTTGGCCGATAAGGCGGGCGACATGAAGGACGCCGCTGCCGAGAAGGCCGCCGACTTGAAGGACGCCGCTGCTGAGAAGGCCGCCGACTTGAAGGATGCTGCCGCCGAGAAGGCCGGCGATCTGAAGGACGCCGCCGCCGATGCTGCCGCCAAGGCCAAGGACGCCGCCGCCGACGCCGCCGCCGACGCCGCCGAAAAGGCCAAGGACGCGGCCGATACCGCCAAGGAGAAGGCTGCCGATGCCGCCGATGCCGCCAAGGACAAGGCTGACGACGCCAAGAAGGCCGCCGAGGACAAGTAACGCGCCAGACGCTCCGGGCCACAGTGTTCGGGGCGCTTGGATGGAAAAGGGAAAGCCCGCTGCTTGGAAATCCCCGAGCAGCGGGCTTCTCTGTTCTGTTAGCATGATCTCTCGTGAAAAATCAGCGGTCGTGCTCGTCGGGGCGCGGCTCGTTTAAAGGAGACGTTATTGGAACGTGAGCGATTCGGCAGCCGTCTGGGGTTCATCCTCATCTCCGCTGGCTGCGCCATAGGCCTCGGCAACGTCTGGCGCTTCCCCTACATCACCGGCGAGTACGGAGGCGCGGCCTTCCTCGTCATGTACCTGGTCTTTCTGGTGGTCTTGGGCCTGCCCATCATGGTCATGGAGTTCGCTGTGGGCCGCGGTTCCCAGCGCTCCATCGCCCGCGCCTTCAACGTGCTGGAGCCGGCGGGCACTCACTGGCACAAGTACAAGTGGGTGGGCATCGCCGGGTGCTATCTGCTCATGATGTTCTACACCACGGTGGCCGGGTGGATGCTCGCCTACGTGCCGAAGTTCGCCTCCGGGCAGTTCGTGGGGGCCGACTCGCAGGCCACCTCGGCCGTCTTCGACGCGATGCTGGCCTCGCCGGTGGAATGCGTCTTCTGGATGGTAGTGGTGTGCGTCGTCTCCATCCTCATCTGCTCGCTGGGGGTGCAAAAGGGCGTGGAGCGCATCACCAAGGCCATGATGCTCGCCCTGCTCGCCATTTTGGGGGTGCTCGTGGTGCGCGCGCTCACCCTTCCGGGGGCGGCCGACGGCGTGGCCTTCTACCTGCTGCCGGACTTCTCGAAGATCTTCGGTAGCCCGGATATGTTCTTCGAGGCGGCCTACGCGGCCATGGGCCAGGCCTTCTTCACCCTGTCCATCGGCATGGGCTCCATGACCATTTTCGGCAGCTACATCGACAAGCACCGCTCGCTCATGGGCGAGGCGGCCACGATCGGCGTGCTCGACACTGGCGTTGCCCTGGCCACGGGGCTCATCATCTTCCCAGCCTGCTTCGCCTTCGGCGTGGCGCCGGACTCGGGCCCCGGGCTTGTGTTCATCACGCTGCCGAGCGTGTTCGAACAGATGTGGGGAGGACAGGTGTGGGGCACGCTGTTCTTCGTGTTCATGTCGTTCGCGGCGCTTTCCACGGTCATCGCCGTGTTCGAGGGCATTCTGAGGTTCTCGATGGACCAATGGGGATGGTCGCGCAAGCGGGCCGTCACGGTGAACCTCATTGCCATCCCGCTGCTGTCGCTGCCCTGTGCGCTCGGGTTCAACGTGCTTTCGGATGTGGTCATGCCGGGAGTGGGCGACATCCAGACGGTGGAGGACTTCCTTGTGTCCAGCAACATCATGCCTTTGGGTTCGCTGGTCTACGTGCTGTTCTGCGTGTCCCGGCGCGGCTGGGGCTGGAAGAACTTCCTTGCCGAGGCCAACGAGGGCGAAGGACTCAAGTTCCCCCGGTGGCTGCGCCCGTGGATGCGCTTCGGCGTGCCGGTGCTCGTGGTCATCATTCTCATCATGGGCTGGGTGCCCATCGTCAGCTCGTGGTTGTGATTTGTCGCCTGGCCGCCGTGCGTCTCGCCCGGCCCTCGATGGGGTAAACTGGGGAAAACGTCATTTTGATTTTTGAAGGAGTGCCCGATGGGCTTTTTCGATCGCATCAGCGAGGGGCTTTCCCGCTCGCGCGACAAGTTCAAGGAGTCGATGAACGTCCTTTTGGACCGTGGACCCGATTTGGACGAGGAGTTCTGGGAGGGCTTGGAAGAAACGCTCATCCTGTCGGATGTGGGCGGGGCGGCGGCCAGCGACATCGTGGAGAACCTGCGCGACCAAGCCACCCGCAAGGCGCTGCCCGACGCCTATGCGGTGCTCGACCTCTTGAACGACGAGATCGCCGGTGCCTTCACGGAGCCCGGGGCCGACATCTTCGGCGGCGATGAGGCCGTGGTGCTGTTCGTGGGCATCAACGGCACGGGCAAGACCACCACCGTGGGCAAGCTCGCCAAGGCGGAAACCGATGCGGGTCGCGCGGTCATCCTGGGCTCGGCCGACACCTTCCGCGCCGCCGCCATCGAGCAGCTTGAGGTGTGGGCGCGCCGCGCCGGAGTGGAGATGGTCACCCGCGAGCGCGGAGCCGATCCGGCGAGCGTGTGCTACGACACGCTGGAGCGCGCCGAAGCGACCGGTGCCGAGCTCGTGCTCATCGACACGGCCGGGCGCCTGCACACCTCCGCCGACCTCATGCGCGAGCTGGAGAAAGTAGTGAACGTGGTGCGCAAGCGCTCGAAGCTGCCGGTGTACACGGTGCTCGTCATCGACGCCACCACGGGTCAGAACGGCCTGCAGCAGGCCCGCGAGTTCAACCGCGCGCTGGATTTGGACGCCCTTATCGTCACGAAGCTCGATGGCACGGCCAAAGGCGGCATCGCGCTGGCCGTGAGCCACGAGCTGGGGCTGCCCATCGTGAAGATCGGCGTGGGCGAGGGCATCGACGACTTGCGCGACTTCGACGCCCGCGAGTTCGCCTCGGCGCTCGTCGGCACTTTCGACGAGCGCTTCGATGCGGACGAGGACGGCCTGCGCGGCGAGAACGCCAAGGAGGCGGCCGTCACGGCCGGCGAGCGCCGTCGGGACGTGCTGGAGGGCGCGCCGGCGTGCGCGGCCGAGGCCGAGAAGGCGGTCGAGGGGTCTGCCGGGGAGACGGTCGAGGACGCGACCGTGGAGGCCCTCGCGGAGATTGAGGATGGCGAAGCGCCCGTGGTGGACGCGCAGGGCGATGCGGAAGAGGCCTTCGCCGATGCCGCGGAGGAGGCGGCAGCCGAGCCCGACAATGCCGATCTGCTGGAAGCCGCTTTGGGCCGGCGCACCCACGACACCCTCGTCCTGGAAACCGAGGAGGATACCTCCGCCGGTCTTGAGGCCGCCGAGCTGACGGAGCTCGACCGCAACGCCGAGGCCGTTGCGGAGGCGGCCGAGGAAGGCGTCTTCGATGATGTCCCCTTCACCGACGACGAGCTGGCCGAGCTCGCCATGGCTGCCGCTGATGAAAACGCCGAGGGCGAGCCTGAGCCCGAGCCCGAGCCGGCCCCCGAACCTGAAAAGAAAAGCTTCTGGAAGCGCCTGTTTGAATAGATAAGGAACCCCCATGCTCGAGAACCTCTCCGAACGCCTTCAGGGCATCTTCTCCGGCCTGCGCAGCAAGGGCCGCCTGACCGAGGACGACATCAACGCTGCCATGCGCGAGATCCGCCTGGCACTCTTGGAGGCCGATGTCAACTTCAAGGTAGTGAAGAACTTCGTCGCCCGCACCAAGGAGCGCTGCCTTTCCGCCGACGTGCTGGACTCGCTCACCCCGGCCCAGAACGTCGTGAAGATCGTGCTCGACGAGCTGACCGAGCTGCTCGGCCGCACCGATTCCCGGCTCGTGCTCTCAAGCCGCATCCCCAATGTCATCATGCTCGTGGGCCTGCAGGGCTCCGGCAAGACCACGGCGGCGGCCAAGCTCGCCTACCGGCTGAAGCAGGAGAATCACTCGCCGCTGCTCATCGCCGGCGACGTGTACCGTCCCGCGGCGGCCGACCAGCTACAGACGCTCGGCGACGAGATCGGCGTGCGGGTCTACCGCGGCGACGGGCGCGATCCGGTGGCCATCGCGCGCGAGGGCATCCAGGACGCCATCGACAACCTGCGCGACGTGGTCATCATCGACACGGCGGGCCGTCTGCACGTGGACGCCGACATGATGGAGGAGGCCCAGGCCATCAAGGACGCCACGCACCCCGATCAGATCCTCATGGTGGTGGATGCCATGACCGGCCAGGACGTCGTGAACGTCGTGGAGGCCTTCGCCGAGTCGGTCGACTTCGACGGCGTCATCATGTCGAAGATGGACGGCGACGCCCGCGGCGGCGGCGCCCTTTCCATCCGCGAGGTTACCGGCAAACCCATCAAGTTCATCTCCTCGGGCGAGAAGCCCGATTCCCTGGAGGTCTTCCACCCCGACCGCATGGCCAAGCGCATCCTCGGCATGGGCGACGTCGTCTCGCTCATCGAGAACGCCGTGCGCGTGCAGCAGGCCGAAGAGGAGGAGCTGGAGGCCGAGCGCATGATGCGCGGCCAGCTCACCTTGGACGACTTCCTCATGATGAACAAGCAGGTGCGCAAGATGGGCGGCGTTTCCAAGCTCATCAGCGCGCTGCCCGGCGGCGACAAAGCGCTCGGCTCGGGTCAGGTTGATGAAGGGGCACTCGACGCCATGGAGGTCATCATCAACTCCATGACCAAGGCCGAGCGCGCCAAACCGGAGCTTCTGAACGGCAGCCGCCGCGCCCGTATCGCCAAGGGCGCCGGCGTCACCGTCACCGACGTGAACCAGATGATGAAGAAGTTCAACGAGACGAAGAAAATGGTGAAGCAGGCCACCGCCGGCATGGAGCAGCAGGCCTCGCGCAAGGGCAAGAAGGGGAAGAAGGGCAAGCGCCGCCGCGGCCTGGGTATTCCGGGCATGGGCGGCATGTCCATGAGCGACCTCAAGAAGATCCAAGATATGATGGGACAGTAGTTTCTCCGCTGTTGACGGCCGAGACGCCCCTCTGGACGCTGTCGCGGGGTGGGGCTCCGTGCTCAAACAGCAATGGAGTGCACCGTATCGCCGCGGTTTGGAAGGTGATGCGCGCACTCCATTGAACTGCGCGCGGAACCCCGCCCCGCGACAGCGTCCCGCATTGGCGGGGTGCCGGCTATTTACCTTTCGCATCGGCCGTTCGTCTTACGAATCGAAATTCCGTAACACTGGTGGCTCGCCTATGGTATTGTTACGCATTGAAGAGACGTAACACCAACAGGAGGAGAAGCCATGGCCCTGACGAGAAGGAACTTCGTGCGTGCAGCGGGACTTGCCGGAGCGGCGGGGAGCGTCGCGCTTTTGGCGGGGTGCGCACGGGGAGCGGCAGACTCGGGCGCGAACGAACCTGTGGCTGCCGGCGCGGCGGGTGCCGGCGTCGGTCCCGACGGCGTAAGCCAGGTGGTAATCACCATGACGCCCTCCTCGGAACCGGCCGCCGGCTTCGATCCGCTCGTGGGGTGGGGGGCCGGCGAGCACGTGCACGAGCCGCTCATCCAATCGACGCTCATCGCCACGGACAACAACCTCGCCTTCGTGAACGATCTCGCCACCGATTACGGCTGCTCCGAGGACGGCCTCACCTGGACGTTCCATATCCGCGAGGGCGTGATGTTCACCGACGGCGTGCCGCTCACGGCCGAGGACGTGGCCTTCACCATCAACGGAATCGTGAACGGCGAAGCGGCCGAAGCGGATCTGTCCATGGTGGACGAGGCGCGGGCCGTTGACGCCATAACCTGCGAGATCGCCATGAAGCGCCCGAACAATGCGCTGCTGTACACGCTCGCCGTGGTGGGCATCGTGCCGGCCCACGCCTACGGGCCCGATTACGGTGAGCACCCCATCGGCAGCGGCCGCTATATGCTGGAGCAGTGGGATCGCGGCCAGCAGGTGATCCTGCGCGCCAACCCCGACTATTACGGCGAGAAACCGCTCATGGACCGCGTTGTAGTGCTGTTTATGGAAGAGGACGCGTCGTTGGCCGCCGCCCAGTCGGGCACGGCGGACGTGGCCTACACCTCGGCGGCGCTGGCCGGGGCGGTTCCCGCGGGTTACACGCTGCTCAACTGCGCTTCGGTGGACTCCCGCGGCATCTCGCTGCCCTGCAACCCCGCTGGCACCGATGTGACCGTGGAAGGCGACATGGTCTACGCCGGCGGCAACGACGTCACGAGCGATATCGCCGTGCGGCGTGCGCTCAATTACGGCATCGATCGCGTGCGCATGATTGAGCACGTGCTGGCCGGCTTCGGCCGGGCGGCCTACTCGGTGGGCGACGGCATGCCCTGGTCGAGCGATGCCATGCGCGTGGAAACCGACGTCGCGGCGGCCGAGCGCCTGCTGGATGCGGCCGGCTGGGCCCGAGGCGACGACGGGATGCGCGCCCGGGACGGGCTGCCCTGCGCTTTCGACCTGTACTACGCCGCCGGCGATTCTACGCGCCAGGCTTTGGCCTACGACTTCGCCGATCAGGCGACGGCCCTCGGCATCGCTGTCGAGCCGAAGGGGGCCAGCTGGGACGACATCTACCTGCGGCAGTACGCCGATCCGGTGCTGTGGGGCTGGGGTTCCAACTCGCCGGTGGAGCTGTTCGAGCTCACCTACTCCACCGGTTGGGGCAACTACGCCCAGTACATGAGCGACACGGTGGACGCGAACTTGGAAGCGGCCCAGGCGGCCCGCACGGTGGAGGAGTCCTATCCCTTCTACCGGGCCGCCCAGTGGGATGCGGCCACTGAGACTGGCGTGGCGCCGGAGGGAGCGGCCACCTGGGTGTGGCTCGCCAACGTGGATCACTTGTACTTCGAGCGCGAGGGGCTTATTGTGGCCGAGCAGAAGCCGCACCCCCACGGGCACGGGTGGTCTTTGGTGAACAATATCGACCAGTGGTCTTGGAGCTAAAACTATGTTGAACATCGTCGGACGCGAGCTTTGGGCAGTGCTCAGTCGCTCAGACAGTCCTCGCTGGTATCGAAGGCGACATGATTGCCTTTTCCCGTACTCGCTGCGCCTTCGATACCATCTGCGGAACTCGCTTTGTGAGCACCGCCCAAAGCTCGCTGCTGCGAGAGTAATGGGGTTGTGCCATGGCTAGGTACGTTGTGTCGCAGCTTGGGCGGTTCCTGCTGTTGATGGTGGCGGTGGCGGTGGTGACGTTCGCGCTGGTCAGTCTCTCGCCGGTGGATCCTCTGCAGGCCAACGTGGGGCAGGCGGCGCTCATGTCCATGAGCGAGGAGAAGCGGGCGGCGCTGGCGGCCTACTGGGGAGCCGACACGCCCATGTTCGAGCGCTTCCTCGCTTGGGCCGGCGACCTTCTGCATGGCGATTTGGGAATGTCCCTGCGCTACAACGCGCCCGTGGCCGAGGTCATCGCCTCGCGGGCGGCCAACTCGCTCGCCCTCATGGGGGTGGCGTGGGTCGCCTCCGGCGTGCTCGGTTTCGTCCTGGGCGTGGCGGCGGCCCTGCGCGAGGGGCGGCTGCTCGATCGCTTCGTGCGCGGCTACTGCTTCGTTCTGGCCGCCTCGCCGACGTTTTGGGTGGGGCTGCTTTTGCTCATGGTGTTCTCCGTGTGGCTCGGGTGGTTCCCCCTCGGCTTCTCGGTGCCCGTGGGAGTGGCGGCCGTCGATGTCACCTTCGCCGATGCGCTGCATCACATGGCGCTGCCGGCCATCACGCTATCGGTGGTGGGGGTGGCCAACGTGGCGCTGCACACCCGGGCCAAGGCCATCGATGTGCTGAACAGCGACTACGTCCGCTTCGCCCGGGCCCGCGGCCTCACGCGGCGCGAGGCGCTCATCCGCCACGGCTTGCGCAATCTGGCGCTCCCGGCCATCACGCTCCAGTTCTCCCAGATCGCCGAGATCTTCGGCGGCTCGGTGCTTGTGGAAGAGGTGTTCAGCTATCCCGGTCTCGGCCAGGCCGCCGTCACGGCCGGCCTCGGGGGAGACGTGGCCCTGCTCGCCGGCATCGCCCTTGTGTCGGCGGCGCTCGTGTTCACAGGGAACTTGGCCGCGAACCTCATCTACGGCCTGGTGGATCCTCGTATGCGCCCGGTGCGTCGGCAGAAGGAGGTCGCTGATGACTGATGCGGTTTTTGCCAACCAACCCCCCGTGCTCTCGGCGCCGCGGCGCCTTCGGTTGCCCAATCGCCGCCGTGCCTTCGCGCTCGCCCTGGGCGGGGCGCTGCTGCTGGCTGCCGTTGTGGTGGCCGGTCTCATGGCGGGGCCGGCCGCCCAGGCGACCGATTTCGCCGCCAAGAGCCTGCCCCCTTCGCTTTCGCACCCGTTCGGCACCGACTGGATGGGCCGCGACATGCTCCTGCGCACGTTGGCCGGCCTTTCCACCAGCGTGCTCGTGGGCCTCATGGCGGCTGTGGCCTCCTCGCTCATCGCGCTCGCGCTGGCGGCCGCGGCGGCGCTGGGCCCCCGCTGGGCCGACCATGCGGTCAGCTGGCTCATCGACCTCATGATGGGCATTCCCCACATCGTGCTGCTCATCCTCATCTCCTACGCTTTGGGCAAGGGGTTCTGGGGCGTCACCATCGGCGTGGCCCTCACGCACTGGCCGAGCCTCGCCCGCATCCTGCGCGCGGAAATACTCCAGTGCGCATCCTCCGATTTCGTCGCGGCCGCCGCCCGTCTCGGTGCGGGCCGGCTCGCCATCGCCGCACGGCACATGGTGCCCTATGTCCTGCCGCAGTTCGTCGTGGGGCTCGTGCTGCTGTTTCCCCACGCCATCCTTCACGAGGCGGCCATCACCTTCCTCGGCTTCGGGCTGCCGCCGGAGATGCCGGCCATCGGCATCATCCTCTCCGAGGCCATGGGCTACCTGTCGGCGGGGCTGTGGTGGCTCGCGGTGTTCCCGGGGCTGGCGCTTGTCGTCTGCGTCATGCTGTTCGATGTGGTGGGAACGAGCCTGCGCAAGCTCGTCGATCCGGCCTACGCCCAGGAATAGGAGGGGAGTATGGAAGAGAAGCCTGCCGTCGCCCACGAGGCCGTCGATCACGGTGCTCAGCCGGTGCATCATCACCACTCCCACGCGGCCACGTCGCGCCACGGGCACGGCCATCACCTGCTGACGGTGGAGGATCTCTCCGTGTCGTTTCTCATGTACGATGAAGAAGCGGCGGCGACGAGGGCGCAAGGGGATTCGCGCGCAGATCGGGGACGGCTGGGGCGCTATTTGGACGCGCCCCAGCGGGAGGTGGAGGTCATCCGCTCCCTGAGCCTTTCCGTGCACGAGGGGGAGATCGTCGCCGTGGTGGGCGCCTCGGGCTCGGGCAAGACGCTTCTGGCCGACGCGGTGCTGGGCCTGTTCGAGTCCAACGCGCTCGTGCGCGGGCGCATCTGGTTCGACGGCCGTCCCATGGACGCGGCGGCCCTGGCCGCCGAGCGCGGGCGCGGCATTGCCCTTGTGCCCCAATCGGTGGCAAGCCTCGATCCGCTCATGCGGGTGGGGCGCCAAGTGGAAGGCATGCCGCGGGGACGCGGTGCGGCCCGGCGCGCCGATGCCGCCCGCCGCCGCGCCCGGCGCGCCGAGTTGTTCGCCCGCTACGGCCTTGCCGAGGAGGTCGCGCGCCTGTACCCCCACGAGCTCTCCGGCGGCATGGCCCGACGCGTGCTTCTGTGTTGCGCGCTCATGGACGCGCCAAAGCTCATCATCGCCGACGAGCCCACGCCCGGCCTCGATCTGTCGCTGGCCCAGGCGGCGCTTGCGGATTTCCGCGCCTTTGCCGACGCCGGCGGCGGCGTCATGCTCATCACCCACGACATCGAGCTGGCGCTCACCGTGGCCGATCGCGTCGCCGTCTTCCGCGACGGCACGGTGGTGGAGGAGACCTCGGTCGCCGCCTTCGCCTCGCCCGATACCCTGGGCCACCCCTTCACCCGTCAGCTCTGGCACGCCCTGCCCGAGCACGGATTTGTCGTGCCCACCGAAGGAGGTCCGCTATGTTAGAAGGCCGGCACCTCTCCGTCGCCTTCGACGGTCGTCCCGTTCTCGATGACGTCTCCCTCGCCGTTGCCTCCGGCGAGCGCGTGCAGCTGGCCGCGCCTTCCGGCACCGGTAAGACGACGCTCTGCCGCGTGCTGGCGGGCTATCTGGCGCCCCGGACGGGCGAGGTGCTCGTCGATGGCTCCCCGCTGCCGAGGCGTGGCCCGTGCCCGGTGCAGCTCATCGGGCAGCATCCGGAGCTGACGTTGGATCCGCGCATGCGCATGGCGGCGAGTCTCGCCGAATGCGGCGCAAGTGAGGAGGAGCTGGGCCGTCTGCGGGAGCTTTTGGGTATCCGCGACGCATGGCTTTCGCGCTATCCCCATGAGCTGTCCGGCGGCGAGATGCAGCGCTTCTGCATCGCCCGGGCCCTCGGCGCGCACCCGAGCTATCTCATCGCCGACGAGGTCTCCACCATGCTGGACGCCGTGACCCAGGCGCAGATCTGGCGGGCGCTCGTCGCCGAGGCCGAGGCGCGCGCCATGGGCCTCATCTTCGTCTCCCATTCCCCGGCCCTGGCCTTCCGCCTCGCCACCCGCGTGGTGGAGTTGCCAGCCGTTCCGGGTGCCGTCCGTGGATAGTTCGTGGATGGGCGCTTGCCTTTCCTGCGCTCAAGCCGTAATATAAGCAATTGCTGTTTTCGCCGCACTGTGCGAGCAGTGCTTGCGTATAGAGAATGAAAGTACAAGAAGGAGTTCCATTTCATGGCAGTCAAGATTCGCCTCGCTCGCCACGGCGCCAAGAAGCGCCCGTACTACCGCATCGTCGTCGCCGATTCCCGCTCTCCGCGCGACGGCCGCTTCATCGAGGAAGTGGGCCGCTACAACCCCTGCACCCATCCGCACCTGATCCAGTTCGACATGGAGAAGGTCGACCGCTGGATCGCCGACGGCGCCCAGCCCACCGATCGCGTCGCGAAGCTGCTGACGATCGCCCGCGAGAACGCCTAGCACCATGGCCGATCTCACGGAAGACCTCGCCGGCCTTACCGACGCCATCGTCCGTCCGCTCATCGACGAGCCCGATGCCCTGGACATCACGGCCGCCGAGACCGAGGACGGCAACATCATGGTGGAGATCCGCGTGGCCGCCGACGATGCCGGCAAGGTCATCGGCCGTCAGGGCCGGGTCATCAAGTCCATCCGCACCCTGGCCCGCGCCGCCGCGTCGAAGTCGGGCAAGCTGGTCGATGTGGAGCTCATCGACTAAATGCGCGGCTGGATGTCCATCGCCTATCTGGCGAAACCGAAGAATTTGAACGGAGGGCTCGTCGCACGAGGTGCGTCGGGCCTTCCCTTTGTGCTGCACCCCGGTCTCACGCTGGCCGTCGTGCCGCCTCAGCTGGACGCGCCCCGCACGCTCACCGTGAGTGAGGTGACGGAACGGGCCGAGAACGAGGCGCTCGTTTTCTTCGACGAGGTGTCCGATCTGAGCAGTGCCGAGCTTCTTGCCGGCTGCGAGCTTCTGGCTCGCGAGGAGGACATCGACGCCTCGGTGTTGGAAGAGGCCGAGGCGCTGCCCGCCTGGGAGGGCTGGTCGGTGCACGACGAGCGCGCGGGATACGTGGGCGAGGTCGTGGAAGTCGCCGAGCGCGCGACCCAGCCTTTGCTCACGGTGCGCCGCGCCGAGGGGGGAGAGGCGCTCATCCCGCTGGTGGACGAGTTCATCGTCGATGTGGACGAGGACGACCGCCGCATCGATGTGTCCCTGCCCGCCGGCCTGCTCGATCTGTAGGACGCCCCGCGCGTCGTCTTCTTTCCGCCCGTCCGCGCCACCCATCGACAGGGGATCCTATGCTCATCGAAACCCTCTCCACGTTCCCGCATATGTACGACTCGGTCATGGGCGAGTCCATGATGAAGCGCGCCCAGGAGAAGGGCATCTTGGAATTTCGCGCCCACGACCTGCGCGACTGGACTCACGACCGCCACCGCACCACCGACGACGACCCCTACGGCGGCGGCGCCGGCCTCGTCATGAAGTGCGACCCCATCTTCGAGGCGGTAGAAGCCATTCTGGGAAAAGAGTTCGTGGAAGCGAAACTTGCTGCAGCTCCGCCCCAGGGGGAGTCGCAACAACGTTCTTCCGCAGCCCCTCAAATCGTCTTCCTAGCCCCCCAGGGCCGCCCCTTCGACGACGCCTACGCCGATAAGCTCGCCGCCGCCGACCACCTGCTGTTCATCTGCGGCCACTACGAGGGCATCGACGAGCGCGTCTACACCCTGGCCGACCACGTTATCTCGCTGGGGGACTACGTGCTCACCTCCGGCGAGCTGGCCTCCATGGTGGTCATCGATGCCGCGGTGCGCAAGCTGCCCGGCGTGCTAGGGGCGGCCGAAGGCCCCGTGGACGAGTCCTTCACCAGCGGCCTTCTGGAATATCCCCAGTACACACGCCCCGCCGACTTTCGCGGCATGAGGGTCCCCGAGGTGCTCACGAGCGGCAACCACGCCGCCATCGCGCGTTGGCGCCGCGAGCAGTCCCTCGCCCGCACGGCCGCCGCCCGCCCCGACCTCATCGCCGCCGCCGAGGCCGCGGGCCGCCTTACCCCCGCTGACCAGAAATTTTTGAAGTTGTTGGAACCAGCGCCGACGGGCGCGGCCGAAGGGGTATCATAGCGTTTCCGACAATTGTGAGAGCAAACGTGGAAGGGGCATCGCGAAGATGTACGACAACGGCTATGGGACCGACCCTTACGGCTACCAGCCGCAGCCCCAGCCCCGTCCCTCGCGCGCCTCGAGCTTTCTGCGCACGGTGCTCTCCGTGCTCGTGCTCGTGGTTCTCGTGGTGCTGCTCTCCTGGGGGCTGCGCACCTTCGTCTTCCAAGCCTACGAAATCCCCTCCGGCTCCATGGAGGAGACCATCATGCCCGGCGACATGGTCTTCTCCGAGAAGATCACCTACTACGGCAGCGACCCGGCGCCCGGCGACATCGTCACCTTCCAAGACCCCGATCCGGAGCAGGGCGGCCGCATCCTCATCAAGCGCGTCATCGCTGTGGGCGGCCAGACCGTCGATCTGCGCGACGGCCGCGTCTATGTAGATGGCGTGCTGCAGGACGAGCCCTACACCCGCGGCGAGCCGTCCTACCCGCTGACGCCCTACTACGGGCTTACCATCGACTACCCCTACACGGTGCCCGAAGGCGGCCTGTGGGTCATGGGGGACAACCGCACCAATTCCCAGGATTCCCGTTACTTCGGCGCCATCAAGGAGTCGAGCGTCACGGGAAAGGCGATATTCATCTACTGGCCGCTGACCGACGTCGGCCCGCTGTAATTCGAGCAAAGGAGACCCATGGCACCAGACACTGCCGAGAAGGTCGGGAAGGCGACGCCCCCCACCTTCCAAGACGTCATCATGAACCTGCAGCGCTACTGGGCGAGCACCGGTTGCGTGGTGCTGCAGCCCTACGACAACGAGGTGGGCGCCGGCACGAACGCCCCGGCCACCACGCTGCGCTCGCTGGGGCCCGACACCTGGCGCACCTGCTACGTGCAGGGCTGCCGCCGTCCCACCGACGGCCGCTACGGCGAGAACCCCAACCGCGGGCAGTTCTACTACCAGTTCCAGGTGCTCGTCAAGCCCTCGCCGGACAACATCCAGGATCTGTATCTGGGCTCTCTTGAGGCCATCGGCATCGATATCTCGGCCCACGACGTGCGCTTCGTGGAAGACGACTGGGAGAGCCCGACGCTGGGCGCCTGGGGCCTGGGCTGGGAGATCTGGATCGACGGCATGGAAGTGACCCAGTTCACCTACTTCCAGCAGGTGGGCGGCTTCGAGTGCGACCCGGTGCCCGTGGAGATCGCCTACGGCCTGGAGCGCCTCACCATGTTCGTCCAGGGCGTCGACAACATGTACGACATCGTGTGGGCCCGCGGCGACGACGGCGTGGTGTTCACCTACGGCGACGTGTACCTGGGGAACGAGCGCGAGTACTCCGCGTTCAACTTCGAGGTGGCCGACACCGAGTTCCTCTTCCAGGAGTTCGCCGATCGCGAGGTGGAGTGCCTGCGCACCCTGAAGGCGTCCCTGCCGCTGCCGGCCTACGACTCGGTGCTGAAGTGCTGCCATGCCTTCAACCTGCTCGACGCCCGCGGCGTCATCTCGGCCACCGAGCGCATGGCCTACATCCTGCGCGTGCGCACCCTGGCCAAGGCCTGCTGCGCCTCCTATATGAAGAACGTCGTGGGCATGGATGTCGACACGTCCGATTTGGACGCCCTGCTCGCCGATGTGCCCGATCCGCTGGCGAAGCCGGCTGCCGAGGCAGCGTCCAACGTCGTGCCGGCGTGCCCCGAGCCTGCGCCCGGCGGCGGATGCCCCGGCGCTGCAGCGGCCGCCGATCATTCCGAGCGCGCCTTCGAGTTCGTGACCATCGCCGAGGACGCCGTCTCCGCCCCGTCCGAGTCGTCCGATCCGTCCGAGAAGGAGGCCTAGAAGATGTCCGATACCGCAACCCTCGCCTTCGAGATCGGCACCGAGGAGATTCCCGCCTTCGATTTGAAGCGTGCCACCGAGCAGCTCGCTGAGCTCGTGCCCGCCGCCCTGGATGCCGTGCGCATCCCCCACGGGGAGGTGGCCATTTACACGAGCCCGCGCCGTCTCATCGCCATCGTGGCCGACGTGGCCGCCCGAACCGAGGCCCTGGAAGAGGTCTTCCGCGGGCCCGCCGCCAAGATCGCCTTCGACGAGGAGGGCAACCCCACCAAGGCCGCCATCGGCTTCGCCCGCGGCAAGGGGCTCGACGTGGACGCGCTTGAGCGCCGCGACGAGAACGGCACCGAGTACGTCTACGCCGTGCGCCAGGTGCCCAGCCAGGACGTGGCGGCCCTGCTTCCCGAGGTGCTGCGCGGCGTGATCGACGGCATTTCCTGGCCGAAGTCCTGCCGCTGGGGCACCACGACCGAGATGTTCTCGCGCCCGGTGCGCTGGTTGGTGGCGCTTCTGGGCGATACGGTGATTCCCGTGGAGTACGCCGGGCTCGTGGCCGGTCGCGAGACGCGCGGCCATCGCTTCCTGGCCCCCGGCCCGCACACCGTGGCCTCGGCCGACGACCTCGTGTCCGTGGTGGAGGGCGCCTTCGTCGTGCCCACCCAAGAGGCCCGCGAGGCGGTCATCCGCAAGGGCGTGGCGGCCATCGAGGCGGCCACCGGCTTCACCGCCGATCTGCCGGCCAAGACGCTCACCGAGGTCATCAACCTCTCGGAGTACCCCACCCCCATGGTGGGCACCTTCGACGAGGAGTTCCTGAAGGTTCCCGAGGAGATCATCGTCGACGCCATGCTCATGCACCAGCGCTACTTCCCGCTGTACGACGATAAGGGCAAGCTCACCAACAAGTTCATCATCGTCTCCAACGGCGATCCGGCCCATGAGGCCACCATCGTCGACGGCAATGAGCGCGTGGTGGCCGCCCGCCTCTACGACGCGAAGTTCTTCTACGACGAGGATCTGAAGATGCCTTTGAGCGCCTACGTCGATCGTCTCGATGAAGTGGTCTTCCAGGAGGCGCTCGGCACCATGCGCGACAAGACCGCCCGCGTGGTGAAGCTGTCGGCCCGCATCACGTCGGCCGCCGGCATCGAGGCCGCCGAGATGCGCGACATCGCGCGATCCGCTTACCTGGCCAAGGCCGACCTGGTGACGAGCGCCGTCATCGAGTTCACGAGCGTCCAGGGCATCATGGGCAGCTACTACGCCACCGCCGCCGGCGAGCCGCCTCGCGTGGCCCGCGCCATCGCCGAGCACTACCGCCCGCGCTTCTCCGGCGACGCCATTCCCACCGACATCATCGGCCAGGTGGTGGCGCTCTCCGATAAGATCGACACCATCTGCGGCCTGTTCGCCGTGGGCCAGGCGCCCACCGGCTCCTCCGACCCCTTCGCGCTGCGCCGCGCCGCCTTGGGCGTGCTGGCCATCCTGGAGGAGACGGGCCTGCCGATCAGCCTGGTGGAGACCATCGACGGCTCGCTCATCATCTACCGCGAGGCCGGGCTTCAGTTCGACAACGCCGAGGTGCGCCGCGAGATCATCGACTTCTTCATCACCCGCGAGAAGGTGGCCCTGCGCGATGCCGGCGTGAAGGGCGACACCATCGACGCCGTGCTCGCCTGTGGCATTGAGGAGCCGATCGTGCTCGCCCGCCGCGCCCGGGCCCTGGAGGCCGCCCGCACCGAGAACCCGCAGGTCTTCGACGACTTGGCCACCGCCTTTGCCCGTGCGAACAACCTGCGCGAGATCGGCCTGGGCACCGGCTACAAGAAGGCCGAGCTCACCGCGGTGGAAACGGCGCTCGCCGAGGCTGTGGCCACCGCCGAGGGCGACGTGGCCGCCGCTCTCGCCGACGACCGCTACGCCGACGCCCTCGTGGCCCTGGCGGCCCTGCGCGCGCCGGTGGACGAGTTCTTCGACACCACCATGGTCATGGACGAGGATCCGGAGGTTCGCGCGAACCGCCTGAAGCTCTTGAACCGCTTCGCCAACGTCTTCGCCCACGTGGCCGACTTCTCCCAGATGGCGAAGAAATAATGCATAACAAGACGCCGGCTGAGCGCGCGGCTCGCGTGCCCACCATCCACATCATCTCCGATTCCATCGGCGAGACGGCCCAGGTGGTGGCGCGCGCCGCCGCCGCCCAGTTCGGCGTCACCAATCCCCACCTGGAGATATTCTCGAAAGTGAGAAGCTTCGAGGAGGTGCGCGGCTACCTCCTCGGCCACGCGCGTCACCACGCCGAGGTGCTCGGCGACGATCGCATGCTCGTCATGTACACCCTCGTGAACGCCGAGATCCGCGAGCCCTTGCAGGTCTTTCTGGCCGAGCATCCCAACATCGTGGCCGTCGACGTGCTCACCTCCGCCGTTGCCGCCGTCTCGGAGATGAGCGGCATGGAGCCAGTGGGCAAGCCCGGCATGCTGCGCGTGGTCGACCACAACTACTTCAAGCGCATTGGCGCCTTGGAGTTCACTATCGCTCATGACGACGGGCAGAACCCCGAGGATCTCACGAAGGCCGACATCGTGCTTTTGGGTGTGTCCCGCTCCTCGAAGACGCCGCTTTCCATCTACCTGGCTCAGCAGGGGCTGCGCGTCGCCAACGTGCCCCTGGATCCTACCACCGAGCCGCCGTCGCAGATCTTCGATGTGGACCGCACGCGCCTCTTCGGTCTCATGATCACGCCGGAGGTGCTGCTCGATATTCGGCGCAAGCGCATCAAGAAGGCGGCGGGCAAGGCCGGCGGCGGCCAGTTCGCCATGCTCGCGAAAAACTACGCCGATCCGGAGTACATCTACCGCGACTTGGAGGCCAGCCGCGCCCTCATGCGCCGTTTGGGCTGCATCGTCGTGCACACTGAGGGCCGCGCCGTGGAGGAGACGGCCCAGGAGATCCTGCGCTACTACGAGCGCAGCCACCCCTCCAACACCGACATCATCGACTAGCTGCAGCGGTTCCGCCCCCGGCCGGCTGCTCGACTTTGTTCCCAATGCTGGTCAAAAAAGTGGCGGAAACTGCTTTTGCGGAGGCTTGGGGGCAGGTTCTGGCCAAAAAGGAGCCGCTGGCTGCATCAGCTTCACGCTGGGCTCAATCGGAGTACTAATTGCGCGCTCCTGAACAGGGAAAACTCCAATCTGCTATAGAGCTCTTTTCGAAAAAACAAGGTAGTGGGCAAAATAAGGGCGATAGCTGCCAGCTAGCGTGGCATTTTTGGCCAAAAGAATTCATGAGGCGCACCAGAGGATCCTGATTTGTCGGTCGCGCTCTGCTGCATATATTGCCGGGCGCGCTCCTCTTGTGTCTCGTCGAGCCCTGCGCGCCTTGCTGCTCGCGCCGCGCCGCAAGCTTCGTCGAGCGCACCCCGCTGCGGATCCAGATATCTTTTCTACCATTTCGAACCGTAAGCGGCGATGGAAGGCCACCGCCGAAGATCGTTCGAAAGGTAGATTCTCATGCTCGCGAAGGTCTGTTCTGTTTTCACCGGGTACTCCAAGGGCGATTTCGTCTCGGAGGACGGCGAGGTCATCGATTGGTGCAACGCCGCCTTTTCCGTCCCCGGCACCGCCGACATGCTCCTCCTCAAGGTCAACCAGAAGGAGGTCGAGCCCGACGAGCTGAAGCCCTACCGCGCCAACTTCCTGCTGGTGGACTTCCGCTTCGACAAGAAGTACAACACCTACAAGGGCTACATCGTCAAGGTGTTCCCCAGCGAGGCCGCCATGAACGCCGACCCCCTGGGCGTCCCCGACGAGCTGCGCGACGATCGCAAGGCCCCCGCTCCCGCCCCGGCCCAGAAGTAGGCCCGCCATGCCTCGCATTCACACTGACGTGAGGCTCGATCAGGCCACCGCCGAGTTCGGCCCCTACGTCGATTCCTACTGGCGCGACTTCGACCACGACCCCGTGTACGCCGCCTTCGTGCAGGCCTGGTACATCGACCAGGCGGGGAACCTCCTCGGAATCTCGAACCACTGCGCCGCCCCCTCCGCCGAGGTGGCCGGGTTCTTCCAGGACGTGACGCTCTCCATGTTCGACACGCCCATGACCGAGGTAGAGGAGGTTGCCTAGATGGCTTGGAACCGCAAGGGCGTTACCTACGTCGTGACCCCCGATCCCCAGTATGAGGTTGACGGTGATCTCCTGATCGATCCCCCCGTGTCCGGGAAGCCCATGGATGGCTTCCGCTTCAACGATTTAGCTGCCGCCGCCGAGATAGCGAGAACTACGGAGGGCTGCGTGGTCTCGATCTTCCAGGAGACCAAGACTCTGCACGGCGGCTACATGGCCCGCCTTCTCTGGCAGGAGGTGCGCGATGAGTAGGGTCTTCGAGGACGATTTCGGATGGCGCGCCCGCTTCGACGAGCGCCCCGACGGCACGGTTCACGGAACCGTGGTCACTTTCGACCATCAGCCGATCTGGGACAGGGAGTTCCCCGACATGGAGACGGCCCTCGCCCACTTCCGTCTGATCTATCCGAACTTCCAGGAGGTGGCCTAGATGGCAGATTACCAGCAGTCCCTTTTGGAGTCCGCCGAGCTTTTGGAGGACATGGCGGGCAAGTTGAGACCGTCTCAGATGGCAGCGTTCGTGCTGTCCCTCTCGGCGACGGTCAGCAACGAGTGCAACGTCCGCCAGAAGAACGTTCTGAAAGATCTGGACAAGCTGACCAAGGAGAGGGAGGTGCAACGTGGATGAGAACGCTGCCGCTTCGCTGGCGCTGGATGCTTACCAGGCTCTTCAGGGCATTGGCGAGGACGTGGCCCAGATAAAGGCCGGAAACTCGGACGTCCTCGCCGCCATCGAGTCCCTGCGCCAGACCGACGCCGAGGGCTTCCGGCAGCTGATCGCCCGCGATTCCGAATTGGCGATCGCGACCGACTCCCCCGACGATTCCGGCAACTGGGTGACCACGGTCACCTCCGAGACCGAGGTTCCCCCCGATTTCTTCTCCCACCTCATGGGCTTCCAGTACATGCAGACCGTGTTAATGGTCTTCCTGCTGGTCGCCTTTCTGCTCAACCTGGGCGCGACCCTCTGGCTCGCGTTCTCCGACAAATGGAGGTCGTAATGGATGCCGTTCTTGACGTTCTGCTCGTTCTGTCTCTCGCTGGCGTTATTGCTTACGCTTTCGCTGTCTATGAGGCGCTGAAGATCATGACCGCCTGGGCCAAGGCCCGGTGGCGTGACGAGTGGGGCAAACGCCCCCTCATCCTGAAGCTTCCGCCCCGGGCCTTGACCGCCGTCCTCGTCCTCTGCTTTTTGGCGGTGGCCCTGTGACGCCCGACCTTCTCTCGGCCTACCAGGTGGAGGGGTTCCTCGAATGGGCCTCCTCCTTCTTCGGGGCCGTTCCGATTGGATTCCTGCTGGCTATGTTCCTAGGCTTGCTGGCTTTCGGGATCAGCGGGGCCTTCCGCCTCGCTCGCAGTCTCTTCCGTTCGTAGTTACCAAGGAGAAAGGAAATGGAAATGGAGACCATCACCACCGCCATCGGCACCGCCATCACGTCCCTGTCCACCAACATCCAGACGATGATCGGCACCAACCTGCCCGCCCTGCTCGGTGTCGCCGCGATCTTCATCGCCATCCCCGCCGTCTGGGGCCTGGTGAAGCGCTTCTGCCGCTAGTCCGGCTCGAGCGTCCTGTCCGGCTGGGGGAGGCTTCGGCCTCCCCCTTTCTTTTTGATTGGAGGTGTGAAGTATGGAAGCTAGGAATCTCGCGGCGGTCGGCCTCTCCCTTATGCTGGCCGCTAACTGCTTCATGCCGTGCTATACTGTCGCCTATGCCAATGATTTGACCTACGGGGGCGCGAACTATGAACAGCTTCGAGAGGATCAGCAGGAACGCGCAGGAAATGGACAGGTTGACCAAGGGGCAGACTTCCAGGGAGTATTACGGCATGAAGCGTTCAGGGAAGCGTCATCGGGTTCGGAAATTCCTCCTGCTGCTGGCGTTGGTCGCATTCGTCCTTCTGCTCATGTTCTGGTCGAAACTTCATATAGTCTGGCTGATTCATTGATTCGGCTCTTATCCGCAAGGGCATATGCCGACGAGTCGCAGGAGGTTGAGGATGTTCCTCAAGAAGAACAAGAAGAAATCGCTGGTGACGCAGGAGGATTTGAATTCTCGTCTGGTGTCGTTGAATCAGACGCTGATGCAGCAGATGGAGGAACAGCAGCAGAGGGACACGGCTCAGACGATGGAGCGGCAGCAGGAGCAGGGGAAGATTCTCCGTCAGATAATGAGGAGTTAAGCGTTCCGATTGTCTACGATGTTGAGCCTGATCCTGGTTTTCCTATCGTTGATGAGGGCGATGGTGGTTCTGATGAGTCTTTTGGCGGTTTTGCTGATGATAAGTTTTCGGCTGATGTAGGTATAATGCCGCTGGGCCTTACGGAGGTCGGTTATCTTGATAAGATTTACTTTGCTTTAGGCGCTAATAGTACGGCTGGTTCAGAGCAGACCACCGTCGGCAGTTATAAATGGTCTACTGTTAAATATACTATCAATTGGGTTGTATCTTGGATTTTGCTTTGCGTGTACCGCATTGACCAGAATGTTCAGGCTATCGCTCCTGACGTTAACTCTCTTAAGAATAACTTGGGCTATGCTAACAATTATCTTAAAGCTATTGATACCTCGACTAAGAATCATCGTTCTGATTTTGGTTCAGCTTGGGGCTATGGCTATGGCGGCACGTCGGTAATCAATAAGAACTCTCCTGCTTACTGGCTCGAATGGCTTTATAACTATTCTTGGGGCACGTATACCTGGCCTGGGTCTACTTCGCAGAGCACCAAGGGCCTCATTGACGCTTTGGCTCTGATTAGCACTGAATTGTATGATTACGATTCTAAGATGACCGTTGGAAAATCCAATGCTACGATTTTGTCCGACATTCGCAAGCAATGGGGCTACGGCTATGGCGGTACTGCCGTCATCTTCAACAATTCTCCCGCTTACTGGCTCGAATGGCTATACAAGTATTCTTTCGCCACCCATACGTTCGCCGGGGAGTCCTCCAGCACCACCAAGGGCGTTGCCGAGATTCTGTGGCGCATGGATTCCAAGCTTTGGGACACCAACCGCAGCCGCTCTGTCGGCAATATCGCGGGCGACCTCCTGGCGATTCTCACTGCCGTCAACGAGCGCGATTCCCGCTCCAATGCCTGGGGCTACGATTATTCCTCCTCCAGTGGCAATTATTACGCTAATTCCCCTGCCGGGTGGCTCAATTGGCTTTACAAGTACTCTTGGACTACCCACACTTTCGCTGGCGACGATTCCCAGACCACCAGGGGCTTTTCTGAAATTCTCTGGCTCATCGATTCGAAGCTTTATGATACTGGCAGGGGTCGCACTATTGGGAACACTGTAGGCGATGTGAACGCTGTTCTTGATGCGATTACCAAAGGCCCTGAGGGCGGTCGCGTCTCCTTCTACAACATCGGCAATTCGATCGAGACCATTAAGAACGAGACGCGCGATTTGGGCAATCTTCTCGAATCCATTGACGAGCGTGTTACCGCCCTCGATGCCCTGGGCGTCCGACTCGCTAACATCGCCTTGACTGCTGATGACATAAGGAAGAGCGTCAACTCTTCCGTCCAGTGGTCGGAGGTTCTTCACGGCGATCTCTCCTTACTCCGTCACGGTGCCGCCGATCTGCTCCCCGGCTACGCCGATTGGACGCTTTGGGACTTCCTTCAGGGTATCTATTTCGATCTTGGCCAGATTGTCGATCTCCTCAAGGGTCTTCAGCAGACTTTGACCGCCTGGGGCGACCGCTGGGACTCCCAGGACTTGTACCTCATGGAGTGGGCCAAGCGGTGGGACGCCTTGGACAAGGGCGGCACCTGGTCGGAGTCCGACAAGGGCGCTCTATTCGCTAAACTGGACGGCATATCCGACCGCTTGTCCGTCGAGGCGGGACAGACCGTCCTCGACGCTCTTTTGGGCGAGGTGAAGCCCCAGTACATCAACGATCAGCTTACCATCGTCAAGGAGGTTGCCCGCAACCGTTTCCCCTTCTGCATCCCCGCCATGATGCAGCAGATGCTCGGCCTCATGCAATCCGAGGCCCAGGTTCCCCATTGGGAGTTCGACTTCTTCGGCAGCCCCCTTGTCCTCGATCTGGGCGACTCGGAGAGCTTCGCCTTGGTCACGCGCTGGGCCTCGTGCTTCATGCTCTTCCTGGCGCTCCTCGCCAACACCAAGCGGTTCATCTTCGATCTCGGGGGAGGCGGTAAGTGATGCTCGGCAACATCGTGTCCGCCCTGATCTCGGGCGGCGTCTCTCTGATCGCGGCGCTCTTCTCGTTTCTCCCTGAGATAGACATGGCTTCCCTTCCCCTGGTTCCTCCCAAGGAGGTCTCCGACGTGCTGGGCTTCTTCAACTGGTTCGTTCCCGTCGCCGATCTCCTCACCATCTTCGCGCTGTGGGTCGCCGCAGTGCTCGCCATTAACATACTGCTCCCATTGCTGCGGCTTGTCGGCAGCGTCAAGGGGGACTGATTACGTTAGGAGGACGCTATGATAATGCTCTATTCCGGCACTCCCGGTTCCGGCAAGTCCCTCCACACCGCCCGCGACATACGCGATTCGCTTGGCGCTAAGCGCCGCCCCGTGATAGCTAATTTCGATGTGAACCCCAGGACGAGGGGCTACCGCGAGCGGTTCACCTACAAACCTAACAACGATCTGACGCCCGAATTCCTCATAGAGTTCGCCGAGGACTACTGGAAGGGTCGCAAGGTGCGCGAGGACGCCATCCTGCTCGTCATAGACGAGGCTCAGCTGGTGTTCAACTCGCGCACCTGGCAGGACAGGGGCGGCTCCCGGAAGAGGATGGACTGGATAGAGTTCTTCAGCCAGCACCGCCACTTCGGCTACAAGGTCGTGCTGATAGCCCAGTTCGACCGCATGATAGACAGGCAGATCAGGAGCCTCGTGGAGATCGAGGTGAACCATAGGAAGCTGGCCAACTTCGGCCTGAAGGGCCTCCTGCTCTCGCTCCCCTTCGGCGGCAAGCTGTTCTGCGCCGTGTCGTACTACTACGGCCTCAAGGAGAAGGTCGGCACCACGTGGCTCCTGCCCCGCCGTGCCTACTTCCGCCTGTACGACAGCTACAACCGGTTCGAGCAGGCCTAGGCGCGCGGGGCGGGGCGAGGGGCAGGGGGTTCCCTGCCCCGCCCCGCGCGCCCTCGCCGCCGTTGAGGGCCGTTCCGTCGTGCTGACGGGAAGTTCTCTCTTTTCTAGTTTTCGACCCCTTAGATCGGCTTTCCCTGGCGCGTATGCGCCCTCTGGGCCGCGACAGCGGCCCTATATTAACTTGATTAAGTCACACAATTGAACCAGCCCCAGGTCAGGGGCGAGGAGGTACAAATGAGCATCGTAGGCCCGAGGAAGTACCTGAAGGCAATCGACTGCGGTACGACGGTCGTTTACCGCCACTGCCCCTTCGAGCCTCCCACGGAGGCGAGAATCAAGCGAATCGACAAGGAGCATTACGTTGTCAAGTCCACCGCCGAGCTTCGGCGCTACTCGCCGCGCTCCGAGACCAAGGGAGACAACCTGCACTCCGTGCGCCAGTCCTTCAACCGCCTGAAGTCCGTCATCAACGCCAACGTGCGCGGCAACGATTGCGTCAAGTTCGTGACCCTCACCTACGCCGAGAACATGACCGACAACGCCCGCATATCCTCCGACCTGCGCCAGTTCTTCAAGCGGCTCCGCAAGATGTACGGCCCCATGGAGTACCTGTACGTCAAGGAGCGCCAGGCCCGCGGCGCGTGGCACATGCACTGCGTGCTGTTCTTCGACGGCCCGGCCCCGTACATGGCGAACACCGAGGACGACCACCCCGTGCGCGACGCCTGGGGCCACGGGTTCGTCAACGTCCAGGGGTTCAGCGGCGACATAAACAACCTCGGGAACTACCTGTGCGCGTATCTCACCGATGATGACCAGCTGGGCAAGAAGGGCGCGAGGCTCGCCAACTACGAGTCCGGCATACGCTTGTACAACTGCTCGCGGGGCATATCCCGCCCGCGCGAGTCGCGCGTGTCCTGGGAGGATTACGTGCAGCACGTGACCAGCCCGAACGTCTACCTGGTGAGCGAGGGCGATTCCTCGTTCACCGACGGCGACGGGAGGCCCGCCAAGGTCATCAATCAGATCTTCATCGAACGTTAGGTAAACCCGCCGCCCCTCGGGGCGGCTCGGTATACCCGTTCTGGCATCTTAGCGCGTTGTACTCTTTGTGGCATGACCACGACTCAGAAACTGCGCGGCCGGATGCGGAGGAGGCGAGATCGCGGATGAGCTGGATGTGGCGCGACCACGGGTCTCTTACGGAAAAGCGCGGCGGCAGTCGCCGTGTCCGCCGACGGTGCCGGATGCGGGAGACAAGGAGGAGTCAATGGAGAAGTACGCCGGAATAGACATCGCCAAGAGAACGCACTGGATGTGCGTCACCGACGGCGAGGGCCACTTCCTGATGGAGCCGAGGCCCTACGACAATGACGCCGACGGCCTGTCCCGCATGGTGGCCGACCTGGACTTGTGCGGCGGTGACGTCGCCGTGGGCATGGAGTCCACGGGCTGCTACTGGCGGAGCTGCTACAAAGTCCTCGCCGAGGGCGGCTACCCCGTCTCGGTCATCAACCCCGTTGTGACCTGCGCGGAGCGCAAGTCGGGCAATTTGGGCCGCGCCAAGACGGATAGGGTGGACTGCCTCGTGGTCGCCGACGCGCTGCGCAAGCAGGGCATAGCGCCCACGCCCTCGCCCGACGCCGACGCCGCCCAGTTGCGCGACCTGTGCCGCTTCCGCCGCGCGGTCTCGGAGTCGATGTCGCGCACGAAGATTCAGGCGGTGGCGCTCCTCGACCAGGTGTGGCCCGAGTACGGCAAGCTGTTCTCGGACAAGTTCGGGGACTCCTCCCGATCGGTGCTTCGCCGCTTCGCCCTGGACGAAATGGACGCCGACGGCCTGGCCGACGATCTGCGCGGGGCGAGCCGTAACCGCTTCGGCGCTGCTAAGGCCTCTGATGTCCTTCAATCGCTCCGCTCTACCTGCGGCGTCCCCGCCACCGACGCCCTGCGGCTGCAATTGCGCCTCCTGCTCGACCAGCTGGACTTCTGCGCCGCCCAGCTCGCCGAGATCGACGCCGAGGCCGACTCCCTCCTGGACGCCGTGGCCCCGACGCTCCCGACGGTTCCCGGCATCGGCCGCGCCACGGCCGCCCAGATCGCCGCCGAGGTTGGCGACGTGACCCGGTTCCGCGACGCGAAGGCGCTCGTGGCCTACGCCGGACTCGACCCCACGCGCCGCCAGTCGGGCGGCTTCGACCCCGACCGCAACCGCATCAGCAAGCGCGGCAGCGCCCACCTGCGCCGCTCGCTCTACATCGCCGCCCAGGCGTCGCTCCGCGCCGACTGCGAGTTCCGCGATTTCTACGACCGCCTCCGGGGCCGGGGCTACAGCCACCGCTACGCCGTCTGCGCTGTTGCGCGGAAGATGCTCTGCGTCTGCTGGGCGCTCATGCGCTCGGGCGAGGAGTACAGCCGGGACAGGCACCGGGCAAGGGGAAAGGCCCCCGAGGGGGCCTCTCCGGTCGATGCGGGCTAGGCTTCCTTGACGAGCCACCCGGCCTCGGTTTCGATGATGTTGTACCCCCGGGACTCCATGGCGGTCACGAGGTCTTCCAGCTGGTCGGGGTCGTACAGGTGCGGGAGGTTGAAGTCCACCTGGCGGTTGCAGCGCCACAGCTCGGACGCGCTCTCGTACTCCGTCCACTCGCCCCGAAGCTCTGCGGCGTCGGCCTCCTGGTCGATCTCCTGCTCGTCGTACCAGTCGATGATGGCGGCCAGCGCGGATTTGCTGAAGCACTTCAGGCCCTCCCAGGTGGAGAGGTCTTCGACGGTCGCAGCGATGTAAAGCATGGGATGCCCCTTTCGTCCGTGGAGAGAGGCCCTCTGCCTCGCTCCTGATGGGGCGTCCGGCTCACGGGGCGGGCGGCGCGTCAAGGCTTCCCGGAGGAAAAGTTTTTTCTCACTGCCTTCCCGTTGAAAAAGAAAAAAGTTTTCCTCGCCTTGACGCGCAGTTCGCCCCGTGAGATCGTGCGCCTCATCTGGTGCGATGCGGAGGGCCGTCCCCGGACGGGAGGGGCCTTCCAGGTCTCGCAAGTTCGACCGTCGGGGTCATCTCTGACTGTGCGGCTCGGAAAAAGTTCTTGACAAAATGATAGCTGGTCTCAGAGCAATTGCGTGGAATGCCGTGAATGTGCGGATCTTGTGCAGTGAGTGCTCGCCGAAGAAGAGCAACGAGAAATTTGTTCCTGAAGTATTTTGCGTTTTGGGAACGGCACGACGATCGGCTTGCGTGGTTGTTGATAACTCCCCTCATGTGACCTCGTGCTTTGAAAACTTCAACGCAATGTCTCGTTTCATTCCCGATGGAGTCCCGACTGGCGCCGGGGATGACGGCAAAATGCACCCCTAGTCAATTGCCTGCTTCTGGCATAGAGTACGCGGAACACTTTCCTCTCGCCCGTTGCGTCGGATCGCTCAAGCTGCGCGCTGCGGAGGCGAAACGAAGCGAGAGGCGGTTGTTCAAACGATGGGAAGGGGAGGTTCATGCGCGTTGCTCTCTACGGCGAGTCGGCATTCGCCTACTATCTCGTTGCGGGCGATGCGCCTTCTGCGGTGGCGCCCCCCAGCGTCCTTGATAAATCCTGCTACCCTACGCAGGCTACCCTGGACTATGTGCGTGAGCGAATGCCTTACCTTACGCGCCCCGTGCATTGCTTGGTTCCTAAGTGGGAGCGCTGCTCCCTCGATGATGTGCATCTGCATGGTTCGTCGTATCCCTATCGATCGGGATCCTTTTTGCGCATCGATCATGGCGTTATTGTTCCGTGTCCCGAATTATGCTTTCTTCAGCTGGCCCAGAGCCTCGATCTTCTCCCGTTGATTCAAGCGGGATGCTTTCTGTGCGCGACTTTCGGCCTCGATCCCTCGGTGCCGTCGGGGCTTATGGGGCGGACCCCGTTGACGAGCCCTCGACGCATCGGCGCCTATCTCGAGCGTTGCCCAGGTCACGATGGCCTTACACGCGTGCGGGAGGCTCTGCGGTTTGTCTGCGCTGAGGCAGCATCGCCGCCTGAAGTGTTCATGCGGCTTGTGCTCGGACTCCCAGCGCGGTTGGGCGGTTTCGGATTGAGCGGGTCGGTGATGAACAAGCGCATTAAGCCTTCAAAGCGGGCAAAAGCGCTTGCTGGACGGGAGAGCTTGGTTCCAGACCTGTATTTGCCGGACTGCAAGCTCGACATTGAATTCGATTCGAATGCCGAGCATCTTACGGCGCGCCAGGCGACGCTTGACGCGACAAAGCGCATGGCGCTGGAAAGTGACGGCCTGAAGGTAATCACCGTTACAACTTCGCAGTTGGCCAGCGCTTCGGCTATGCGCCACGTCGCCCAGGAGGCGCACGCAAGACGAGGCACGCGATTACGCTTGCGCTGCAAGAACTTTGCATTAAGGCAAAAACGACTCTATCAGCTGAGATGGTCCATGGACGATTATCTCGACGAGGGGTGGGTTGCGGCGCAGCGGTCTTGCTGTCGGTCAAGCGCGCTGAACGCAGAGGTGTTTTAGCGGGGGTGCCCAGCCACGGGTTCTGATCGCTAGCGTTGCTCGGGCACTTTCTGGACAAAAAAGCATTGCGAACTGGCAGTTAAGACGGGGAAATTGACCACTGTCTTCAGCTGGGAAAAGAAGGGTTATCAAAAGGCCAGGTCACGGGCTTGTGGTAGAGGACGGAGATGCGATTTGCGCGTCGCTTTTGCAGCTGAGGAATGCTTTTTGGCCAAAACCCACGAAGATGGCTTGCCAAAATGCAGTCAGTGCCACTTTTTTGGCCCGTGATGCAGTTAACGCCGATTTTCTGGCCGTGGAGGGCTTGCATCGAAATGCGGCTGTATGCCACTGTGTCTATTTCCTAGACTGTCCAGACTGTCGTGTGCCGCTGTGCTCGTTCTCCAGAGTGTTTTTCCTGCTGCGTTTCTTGAGCGCTATCGTCTCGGGCGAATGATGCACCATCGGCAGATGGGCGGGGAGAGTTGGGGTTGCAAACGACCGCTTGTGAGATTTTGGGGTACTGCGGCCTGATGGGGGAGGGGAATCGCGAAATAGGCGAGATTATCCCTTATAATTGAAGCCAACTTGTTTCGTTTCGGTGCTCAGGCAACAGGGATGCCCGCGATTCGGGGATGCCCGCGACGTTCGGGGATGCCCGCGATGTTCGGGATGCCCGCGATGTGCCTGCGGCTAAGCTCGAAACGGAGCGGGGCGCCTTGTCCGGCTCGGCTGGCATGGCGGGAAAGGCAACCGCGTCCATTCGCGCGCACGTCGCTCCTCGCGCTCATCGCACCCGAAAGGGGCGGCGGCGAGGGGGCCGGCGGGGCGCGCGCAAAAGCGCGGGAAAGGCAATCGCGGCGCGCATAAGGGGCGTCGCTTAAGCTTTAAGGAGAAGTAAGGTGACAGAAGCAGTGAAGCGCGTCTACGCCTTCGGCAAGGACGCCAACGGGAACAATGTGACCGAGGGCAACACCGAGATGAAATGGGTGCTCGGCGGCAAGGGCGCGAACCTCGCCGAGATGGCCAACATCGGGCTGCCGGTGCCTCCCGGATTCACCATCACGTGCCAAACCTGCATGGAGTACGCCAACGCCGGCAACGTTTGGCCGGAAGGCGCGCTCGACACCATCGCCGAGTACCGCGCCGACCTGGAGGAGCGCATGGGCAAGCGCCTCGGTGACGCCGAGGATCCGCTGCTCGTGTCCGTTCGCTCCGGCGCCCCCTTCTCCATGCCCGGCATGATGGACACCGTGCTGAACCTCGGCCTTAACGACGAGTCCATCAACGGCCTCATCAAGCAGACCGACAACCCGCGCTTCGCTTGGGACTCCTATCGCCGCTTCATCCAGATGTTCTCCAACGTCGTGATGGGCCTCGACGGCGATCTGTTCGAGAACGCCATCGTCGCCATGAAGAACGACCGCGGCGTCGCCTCCGACACCGATCTGACCGCCGAGGATCTGCAGGAGCTCGTCGACGAGTTCAAGGCCATCTTCGCCGAGAACGTCGACGGCGAGGCCTACCCGTCGCTCGTCGTCGATGGCGCCGTTGCCTTCCCGCAGGATCCCATGGTGCAGCTGCAGCTGGCCATCGAGGCCGTCTTCGGTTCTTGGAACAACCCGCGCGCGGTCCTCTACCGCCAGAAGGAGAAGATCGCCGACGATCTGGGCACCGCCGTCAACGTGCAGTCCATGGTGTTCGGCAACAAGGGCGACACATCCGCCACGGGCGTGGCCTTCACCCGCAACCCCGCCAACGGCGAGCGCGAGTTCTACGGCGACTACCTGGTGAACGCCCAGGGCGAGGACGTCGTGGCCGGCATCCGCAACACGAGCCCCATCGCCGATCTGAAGACCGTCGAGGGCTTGGAAGAGGCCGGCGCCCAGCTCGAGGAGATCTTCGACGTGCTGGAGAACCACTTCCGCGATATGTGCGACATCGAGTTCACCATCGAGCAGGGCAAGCTGTGGATGCTGCAGACGCGCGCCGGCAAGCGCACCGCAGCGGCCGCCCTGCGCATCGCCATCGAGATGGAGAAGGAAGGCCTCATCACCAAGGAAGAGGCCATCATGCGCGTGGCCCCCGACCAGCTCGACCAGCTGCTGCACCCGCAGTTCGACAAGAACGCCACCTACGACGTGGTGGCCCGCGGCCTGAACGCCTCCCCGGGCGCCGCGGTGGGCGAGGCCGTCTTCTCCGCCGCCGACGCCGTGGCCGCCGCCGAGGCCGGCCGTAAGTGCGTGCTCGTGCGCTGGGAGACCAACCCCGACGACCTCGCCGGCATGATCGCCGCCGAGGGCATCCTCACCTCCCATGGCGGCAAGACCAGCCATGCAGCCGTCATCGCCCGCGGCATGGGTGCGCCGTGCGTGTGCGGCGTGGAAGCGCTGAAGATCGACGCGGCCAAGAAGGAGGCCGCCATCGCCGGCACTGATCTGGTCATCCGCGAGGGCGACATGATCTCCATTGACGGCACCACGGGCATCGTGGTCTTGGGCGCGGTGGATCTGGTCATGCCCGAGCTCACCGGCGACTTGGACACCATCCTGGAGTGGGCCGACGAGGTTCGCACCCTGGGCGTGCGCGCCAACGCCGACAACCCCGAGGACGCCCAGCTCTCCCGCGACTTCGGCGCCGAGGGCATCGGCCTTTGCCGCACCGAGCACATGTTCCTGGGCGATCGCAAGCAGATCATCCAGACCTTCATTCTGAACGACGACGAGCTCATCCGCGAGAAGGCCGTCGCCGATCTGTTCGAGGCCCAGGTGGGCGACTTCTACGGCATGTTCAAGGCCATGGACGGCCTGCCGGTGATCGTGCGCCTGCTCGACCCGCCGCTGCACGAGTTTTTGGAGAGCCCGCGCGAGCTGGCTGTTGAGATCGCCAAGATGGAGGCGACCGGCGCCGCCCCCGACGCCATCGCCGAGAAGCGCGACCTGCTCGAGAAGATCGACGGCTTCGCGGAGCAGAACCCGATGCTCGGCATGCGCGGCTGCCGTCTGGGCATCGTGTACCCCATCCTCCCCGAGATGCAGGTGCGCGCCATCGCCACGGCCTGCGCTCGTCTACAGAAGGAAGGCTTCTCGCCGAAGCCCGAGATCATGATCCCGCTCGTGTCCGTGCTGCCCGAGCTCGCGAAGCTGCGCGGCGTGGCCGAGGCCGTCATCGCTGACGTGTCCGCTGCGGAGGGCGTCGAGCTGGATATCCCCGTTGGCACGATGATCGAGCTGCCGCGCGCGGCCGTCACCGCCAACGAGATCGCCACCGAGGCCGTCTTCTTCTCCTTCGGCACCAACGACCTCACCCAGACCACCTTCGGCTTCAGCCGCGACGACGTGGAGGGCGAGTTCGTCCCGCAGTACCTCAACGAGCACCTGCTGCCGTACAACCCCTTCGCCACGATTGACGCCGGTGTGGCGAAGCTCGTGGAAATGGGTGTGGCGCTGGGGCATGAGGGCAACCCCGATCTCGTCTGCGGCGTCTGTGGCGAGCACGGCGGCGACCCGGAGAGCATCCACACGTTCAACCGCATCGGTCTGGACTACGTGAGCTGCTCGCCCTATCGCGTGCCGGTGGCCCGTCTGGCCGCCGCCCAGGCAGCCATCAAGCAGCGCTAGGCGTCTGCTGAACAAGCTTGAGTCCCGAGGGCCGCTCCGCACGACGGGGCGGTCCTCTTTTGCTTGACAGCGCGAACGAGGGCGCTATAATCGCAACTGAAATGGCAGGTGGACACCTTGGGTAGGACGGCCGCCTCTCATTGTCACATTACGTGAAGAGGGGCCGTTCCGCTGCTGGTGGGACGGCTCTTCTACTCTTTTCTTCGACTCAAAAGGTCTACCGTCAAGCGTATGAGCTCAATTACTATTAAGCAGAACGCGAATAGCTCTTGCAAAGAAACCATGGTAGCTCCTTCCGAAGAAGAGGCGACCACACCACCTGCCACGATTAATATAGCACAATAGTATCATGCACGAAAGTGCTAATATGAAAGATATGACATGAATCTTGATTTGGGGAACCTGCCGCGGACGATCTGGGTTGAGAAGAGCGAGGGAGGGCCCGTGGTGGGGTTCGTGGACCAGCGGCTTCTGCCAGATGATCTGGCTCTTGTGCGCACCGCGGACTGGCGCGAGGTCGTGGATGCCGTGAAGACGCTGGCCGTTCGCGGCGCGCCGGCTATCGGCGTGGCGGGGGCGGCGGCGGTGATGCTGGCCGCCTTCGAGTGCGCGGCGGACGAGAGCGCCGCCAACCTCGTGAGGCAAGGCGATCCGGAGGCAGGTGGCGGTTTCGGGAGGGAGGGCGCTCGTGCCGATTTCGACCGTCGCTTGGAAGAGGCTGCCCGCGTGATCACCGGGGCGCGGCCGACGGCGGTCAACTTGTCCTGGGGCGTGCGCAGGGCCGTGGAGGCGGCCCAGGAGGCCCGCAGCGCCGGCAAGACGGCCGCAGAGGCGGCCGAGGCGCTCTACGGGCTCGCAGGGGCCCTCATTGCCGAGGACGAGGCGGTGAACCGCCGTATCGGCGCCCATGGGGCCATGCTGCTGCGCGAGATTGCGGATAAACGGGACGGGAGGGGAGACGCCCCGGAGGCCTCCCATGGCATCGACGGCTCTTCGCGCGTGGCCGCACCTGTTCGGCGGCAGGGTCTCAACATCCTCACGCACTGCAACGCGGGCAGCTTGGCGACGGCTTTCTACGGCACGGCGCTCGGCGTTGTTTATGCGGCTGCGCAAGAAGGGCTTATCAACCGCGTCTATGCCGACGAGACGCGCCCGGTGAACCAGGGGGCGCGCCTGACGGCGTGGGAGTTGGCGCGCGCTGGGGTGCCGGTGACGCTGCAGTGCGACGATATGGCGGCGTCGCTTATGGCCGAGGGGAAGGTGGATGCCGTGATCGTCGGGGCCGACCGCATCGCCGCCAACGGGGATACGGCCAACAAGGTGGGCACCTTGGGGCTGGCGATCATGGCTCGTCATTTCCAAATTCCGTTTTATGTGGCTGCCCCAAGAAGCACCATCGATTGCATAACGAAGACAGGCGACGACATCTCCATTGAGGAGCGCGATTCGTCCGAGGTGCTCGCCGAACCCCTCTTCGGCGTTACGGTGCGCAACCCGGCTTTCGATGTGACGCCCTACGCCCTCGTCACGGCCATCATTACCGAAGATGGGATTTGGAAGCCCCTTGAACTCTAGAACCCTATAGACAACATAACATTATATGTAATAGTACGTCCCATAGAGAACGGCGCAGTGGGGCGAGGCCTCGTCGCGGCAGTAAGGGAAGGCTATGATCACACTGGCGGCCGCCTCTCAAAAGGGCGGCGTTGCGAAGGCGACGACCAACTTGGCCATCGGGGCGAAGCTGGTCGAAGACGGGGCGCGGGTGCTCTATATCGACCTCGACCCCCAGATGAACCTCTCCACCACGCTGAAGGCTCAGACAGGCGGCGTTCTGTCGTCGCTTGACGTGCTCACGGGCGAGGCGGGCGTGGCCGCTGCGGCGCAGACCATCGATGGCTACGATGCCGTGCCGGCCAGCCGCCTGAACGGGAAGGCCGACGACCTCATGCCCTCGGTGGGGAAGGACTACCGCTTGCGCAAGGCGCTGGAGGCCGTCTCCGATCGCTATGACTTCGCGATCCTCGACACGCCGCCGGCGCTCGACACGCTCACGGTGAACGCGCTCACGGCGGCCTCCTGGGTAGTCATACCCGCTCAGGCCGATGCCTATTCCCTGGACGGCGTCACCGATTTGGCGGCCACCATCCAGGCCATCCGCGAGTACACCAATCCCGATCTCAAGATAGCCGGCATCCTGCTGATGCGCTACAACCCGCGCACGCCCATATCGAAGATCATCCGTGAGGACGCCGAGGCGATGGCGGCCGAACTCGATACCAAGGTGTTCCGCGCCTGGATTCGCGAGGCCACCGTCATCAAGGAGTCCCAAGCGGTGAAACAGTCACTTTTCGCGTACGCCCCCTCGGCGAAGGTGGCCTACGACTACCGGTTCTTCATCGAGGAGCTGCTGGAGGACATCAATGGCTAAGAAGGATCTGCGCGCCCAGATGGATGCGGCGCGCGCGGCAGCCGCCTACATCGGCGCCGCCCAGGAGGATCTGGCGGCGCCCGAGAGGGGGATCTCCCCTTCGGGCAGCTCGGCGAGATCGTCCGAGAAGGACGGCGCGAAGGCGGCGCCGAGACGGTCGCGAACCCATGAGGTGAGAAGCGCCTCCCTTGATGTGACCCAGGCCGCCGCGATGCCCGATTTTTTCGCCGAGGACTATACGGAAGAGCCTCGGTGCGAGGCAATCCCATCGGTCTCCTACGGCATCGCCTCGGTGCTAGCGGCATCTGACGCGGCGGGGACGGCCGAGGCCGCCGATGCGGCGGGGATGGTCGAGGCCGCCGATACGGCGGGGATGGTCGAGGTCGCCGGTGCGGCGGGGACGGCCGAAATCGCCGGTGCGGCGGGGACAACTGAGACCGCCGATGCGGCGGCTGCTGCGGTGGAGGATGCGGACGCGCCTTCCCGGGCCGCCGGCGCGTCTAGGGCCGCTGCCCGTACGCGCAAGCCGCGCAAGAAAAGCGTTGAGGCCGAGCCGCCGGTCCAAGCCGGAGAGGGGACGAGCGGACGTATGACCGCTCAGGTGCGGGTGCCCATGACGGCCGAGCAGAGAGAACACGCCGACCTTTTGGCGTCGGTCATGAAGATCACGCGAGCCGAGGTTATGCGCCAGGCCCTTGACGAGTACTGGGAGAGCCACAAGTCCGACCTTCAGGCGGCAGTCGCGGCCTGCGAGGCGCTCACCAAAAGCTCATGAAGTAAAACCGCTCGCCCTCGATTGAAAAGAGGGGCGGATCGCTTCGTTTGCGCCAAGGTTGAAGCACCCGACCAACGGATTCGAATGCTGAGTCCGTTGGTCGGGTTTTTTGCACGGAAATCTCCTCGACGAAAAAATTTTTCCGAAGTTTCTCCTCTGTTACCTAGCAAGGGCCAGGACGTTGAGCTCGCCCAGTGGTTCTACCTTGAGGGCACGGGTACCGTGGCCGAGGTGACCGAGGGCGAAGGCGAGGCGAAGCGCACCTACAGCAAGGTGACTTTCACCGCTGCCAACGTTGTGAACAACAAGGGCACCGAGCTGCGTCCCGCCAAGACGTTCACCGGCGAGGAGTACTACGAGATCGAGCTGGTGCGCGACGACGCGAACGCGGTCGTGGGCGCCTGGATCAAGAACCCGGCCTTCGGCGACAAGGTCACCGAGACTGTGACCGACGAGGCCTCCGGCACCACGGCCACCGTGGTCACCGGGCATACCGGCTTCTACACCATGAAGACCGACGCCGATGGCGCCTTCGCCTTCAACGACGACAACACCGCCGGGCTTCTGCCCTACGTGCAGTTCGACACCAACGACAACCCGGTGGCGGCCGGCGATGCCGCGGCTACCGACGACACCCTGGCCATGGCGTCCTACCGCCTGCCCGAGCCGAACCTGCCCGAGGGCCACGTGCTCACGGTGTTCCACAACGGCGACAAGAGCTCCTCGCCGGTGTGGGCCACCAACGCCGACTCGGATGCCAAGCGCGACATCCACCGCTCGGCCATGGTGGACGGCTACGACACGGCCATCGTGACGAGCTACCCGCAGTTCGCCGCTACCGACAAGAACGGCGCCATCACCGGCGCCGATGGCAAGCCTGTGGAGCAGGACGACAAGGGCCTGGCCGAGAAGACTGGCTTCATCGTGACCGCCAACTCCTCCACGCCGGCCGCCAACACCCCCTACACCTTCTCTATGGAAGGCGTGGCCTACGACGTGGCCAACCAGGTGTTCAAGCGCGAGCACGTGAACACGGGTCTCTTCAAGGCGCCTACCTCCCAGATCACCGGCATCGTGTGGGACGACACCGAATCCGACGACAACACGGCTCCCGATGGCGTCCGCGCCGATGACGAGCAAGGGCTTGTCGGCGAAACGGTGCTTGCCACCCAGTGGCACTACGTGCCCAAGGGCGCCGCGGCCTTCGCCCAGATCAAGACCGGCGATGACGCTGGTCTCGTGGAATGGGTCGCCGCTGACGGCACCAAGTCCACCGACGATACGGCCAAGGCGTCTGCCGTGGGTGCCTGGGTGCAGAACATCGGCTTCGGTTCCGACTGGGTGACCACCAAGGCCACCATCGTCAAGGATCCGACCGACATCACCGACCAGGGCAAGGTCGTCTGCATCCCGGTTGTGAGCAACGGCGAGAACCGTGCCGATGCCCGCAACAAGATGGGCGTGGTGGCCGTGAAGACCTATGCGGCCGGAGGTGCCCAGAAGGTCGTGGCCGACGCGAAGGAGGCCGCCGGCTACAAGCTGGTGGACGTGGTCGACGGCGAGTACGTCTTCGACAACCTGCCCACGGCCGTGGTGGTGCTCGACGCCAACAGCGGCATCGACGAGTACTTCCTTGCCGCCTACCGCGTGGAGCTGGCGGCCCCCAAGAACTACCTGAAGAGCGGCTACGCGAAGGGCGAGCGGGACCCCTGGCACATCACCACGCCGCATCAACCCGTAAGCTTCGCCGACACTGACGCGACCGCCAAAGGGCTCGCCGTCGACTCCGACGTGCCCGGCACCAAGGCGGGCGTGGCCGGCAACGCCGATGAGCTCGACATCACCGATGGCGCCATCAAGGCCCTGTACCAGAGCTGGCCCATCCAGCACCGCTACGCGGCAGACGGCTCGGTGCGCGCCAACGACGGCCAGGTCATCCTGGCCGAGGTGAACAACGGCAAGACTGATGGCATCCAGGCCAGCTTCGCCGACATCCCGGTATCCAACGCCATGGACACCGCCGATGCGGCCACCTACCAGTGGACGCATCCGGTAGTGACCGAGGTGGCCGGCGACGTGGGCGAGATCGCTCCGGCCTACCGCGCCATCGGCGGCTACGTGTGGAAGGACAACGACTACAAGGACGGCATCTACAACCTTATTCCCGGCACTTACGAGGATATGGTCAACACTGGCATGACCATCGAGCTGAAGAACCCCGAGAAGCAGCCGGTGCCCGATCGCCCGACGAGGCTGTACCTGCGCCAGTGGTACTACGATCCCGACCGCACCAACGGCGGCAACGCGAACCCCGAGGCGGACGCCCCGGCCGACCACTGGTTCCCGGTGCCCCAGGGCGCGTTCACGGAGTACGGCAACGATCGCGACTGGAGCCCGACCGAGGCGACCAAGGCGCCCTTCTACTACAAGACGGTGACCACCCGCAACAAGAGCGTTACCGGCAAGGAAGCGGACAGCTACTACCAGTTCGACGACCTGCCCGTGCGCGTGTTCATCGACGGCAAGGAGTACCTGGCCGGCTACACCGTGGCCATCCGCGGCAATGCCGACTTCAAGCCGGGTAACTACGAGGCCCAGACCTCCGACTACCTGGTGCAGAACAACCTCACCGCTCCGGACTACCTGGTGGACCAGTGGAACTCCAAGGGCCTGGCCAACGTGCGCGGCACCTCGTCGTTTGCCTACCGCTACGGCCCCGAGACCTTCCCGCTCGTCCGCAGCCAGAAGTTCAGCTCCAACGGCGACATCCATACCATGGACTCCGTCATCGTGCTGGCCGGCTCCACCACCGCCGATGCCAAGGGCGCCCGCACGGGCAGCACGCCGTATGTGGTGAACTCCGCCGAAAAGAACGGTGATGCGCCGCTGGCCTCCTTCGATCTGGCCTTCGGCAAGAACGAGACCCGCATGAACGGCGGCTACATCGTGCCGCCCTCCGCTCCCATTGAGGGCTACATCTGGGAGGATGCCAACTACGACGGCATCCGCCAGGAGGATGTCTACGATAAGGACGGCAACCTCGTCTCCGAGGGCGAGCGCGGCATCGGCGGCGTGCGCATCCGCCCGACCAAGTACTACCTGGACGACACGGACAAGACCGGCGGCCCGGACGGCACGTGGAAGCGCACCTACAGCCTCGACGAGGACGGCAACCGTGTGCTCGACCCGTACTATCCCTTCACCACCTCCTACGGCACCGACCCTGAGGAGGATCTGGAGCTGGGCCAGTACCGCACCGACCTTGTGCCCACGAGCTTCAAGAAGCCCGATGCCCAGAAGCTGGGCGAGGCGAGCGACCGCGAGTATCTGTGCGGCTACACCGTAGCCGTGGCCGACACCAACCCGGCCGACCTCTACCAGCAGGTGCCTAACGAGGCCATCGCCGGCTACACCCTGACCCGTCCGCACGTCGCGGGCGACCTGGACGACGTGGTGGCGGCGGGTGACGCCGAGGGCATGCGCACCGAGTCCGATGCCTTCCGCTACTACACCTCCGAGGGCTTGGACGCCCTCGACAGCACCACCAAGGCCTTTGGCCTGGTGAACCGCTTCATCGACATGCAGGACTCCGTGCCTGCGGCGGGCGATACCGACAAGAACGCGGCCTTCAAGAACCGCGTGCCGGCCGGCCGCGCCGACGGCATGGTCATCGTGGCCCACGAGGCGGTGGAAAGCTCCACCAACGACAAGACCCAGAAGAAGTACAAGGGCGTCACCTACGACACCGACGAGAACGTCCAGGTGCAGCAGGGCGGCGACGGCGGCTTCATAAAGATCCCCGAGACCTCCGTCACCGGTGTGGTGTGGGACGACTCCTACAGCGACCAGTGGGCCGCCAGCAACCCGGTGCTCGACCGCGCCGAGCGCGAGCGCTCCTACGACGGCATCTACCAGCCTGCCTTCGAGAACGGCCTGCCTGGCCGCACCGTGGCGCTGACCCAGTGGCACTACGTGACCCACGACCTGTGGAAGAGCTTCGCCTTGCGCCACGCCCATCTGGTCTACAACCTGCTGACCAAGGAGGATCTTGAGAAGCTGGGCATCGACCAGGTTGAGCCCATCGAAGCTATGAAGACCATCGACCAGGCTACCGACGCGACGCTCGAGCTCGCCTGGCAGCTGCTGTACGACCGTGCTGAGCAGGGAGCCGCGAGCGATGTGTGCGCGGCGAGAGGCAACGAGGACGCCCTGGGATTCTGGGTGCGCACCCGCGCCTTCGGCGGCGACGTCACCTGGAAGAACAACGGCACCGCCGAGAATCCCGATTGGGAGCGCGTGGTCACCTACAACCCGACCAAGACCGAAACAGTGCGCGACGGTCAGGTCCAGTACGTCATCAACGGCGACGGCGACCGCACGGTGACCACCGGTCCTCTGGGCCTCGACTACCAGGGCAACGTGGTAGACGACCTGGATCCTGGCACCTACGCCTTCTATAACCTGCCCACCAGCTGGGTGGGCTGCGGCGACGAGGTTCACAAGGAGATCGAGCTCGCGCCGCGCTACGTCGGCAAGGAGGACGCCGCGGATGACGGCACCACGCTTCTGGGTGCCGACGAGGCTCGCGATTACCCGGCCGGCTTGGCCCCGATGTACGGTGACACCTACTCGCTGGCCAGCTACGAGGTGGAAGTGGACGGCCTGGCCCACGACGGCTCCGACGTCGAGGCCAACGGCACCAGCTGGATGCTCACCCGCTACCACGCCGGCAACGCCGATGAGGTGGAGTCCAACGTGGCCTCTACCGACCGCTTCGGCGTGGTGAACTTCGCAAAATACGAGGGCGACGGCAAGGCCGTGCGCCTGGGCCGCACCGTTACCGACCGCACCGTCATTGCGGCCGAGGGCGGCCTCGAGATCGCCGGCACGCGCACCTCGGTGGGCGATGTGGACGGAGAGGATCACGGCGGCCGCATCGTGGTGGCCAGCGAGGGCGTGGCCGAGGGAGAGAACAAGACGAAGCTGGAGAACGCGAGCGACTTTGCCCGCGTGAGCACCGAGCAGCTGGTTCGTCCAGACGCGCCGTTGTACGGCGTGGCGGCCTACGACTGGCTGACGGTCGACATGGAGACGGTTGTGGTGGATTCCGTTCCCGACGGCAACGGTGGCACTTGGGAGCACAAGGTGCCGCTGCCCAAGGTTGTCCAGGGTGGCGACATGGGCATGGTTCGCCCCGCCCTGCAGTCCATCTCCGGCGTGCTGTGGAACGATGCGAACAACAACGGCATCCAGGACGTGACCTTCGACGAGAACGGCAACGTCGTCGGAGAGGAAGAGATCCTCGACGGCTACGAGGTCACCCTCGAACGTTACTACTTCGACGGCGCGAACTGGGTGCCCGACACCACGCAGTGGGCCGCCGACAACACGGCGTCCGTCGCAGTGACCACGACCGACCGCGTGCTCATGGAGCGCGGCACCGAGAAGACGAAGCCCACCGAGCTCGGCGAGGACATCGACGGCGCGCTGACCGGCACGCCCGATCTGCACCGCTCGGGCACCTACCGCTTCGACAACCTCGAGACGGCGGGCCTGCGCAACGTGAACGGCACCGACACGTGGGTGGCCTACGGCTACAAGGTGCGCGTGAGCGACCCGCGCGTCACGGAAAACGAGCTTTTCCGCGCGAAGTACCAGGTGACGGGCGCCGGCTATCGTGAGAACTCCGATCTGACTGACGACAACAAGCTGGTGGAGCCCGACGAGTACATCATACTTCTGGAGACGGTGGCCGCCGACGGCACCACGCCCGACGGTTTGGCGTCCCATGAGTCGAACATCGTTTACGCGCCGGCGTCGAACAACGACGACCAGACGCCGAATCTGGTGCTCGACGAGAACGGCGATCCGGTGCTGGATGCCGACGGCAAGGTGCAGGTGAAGGACCCGATGACCGCCACTGTCGGCGGCAAGACGCTCGTGGCCTACGACCTCATGATGGGCGCGAGCCGCGACCACAACGACGGCGGCCTCATCGAGCCCCCGGCTTACGCCATCGATGGCTACGTCTGGGAGGACGCCGACTACGACGGCCTGTACAACTACAACACCGAGACGCGCGTGACCACCGAGAAGGACGGCACCAAGACCGAGGCCGACTACCTCGAGTACGGCTACAACGACAAGCAGGTCATCCTGAAGCAGTACGTGCTCGGCGCCGACGGAACCTGGAAGCTCAACCCGCACTTCGGCAACGACGGCAACGTCATGGCCGAGAAGGTGGCCGACGGCGTGACCGAGGCGAAGACCGACACGCTGAACCCGACCTCTGGCACCTACAAGGTGCGCAACGAGGCGGGCCAGATGGTGGACGCCTCCCCGGCCGAGCGCCTCACCTTCACGGTGCCGAACTCCACCTACCTGGGCGGCGGCAAGGTGGCCGTGCTGACCGGTGACAACGAGAACCTGAAGGCGCTCGCCAAGGACGGTACGACCGAGCTGCACGACGTGTCCGGCTACTACCTGTTCGATCAGCTGCCCACGGCCGTGCGCACCTGGAACTCGACGGCGAAGAAGTACGAGTACGCGCTTGCCTCCTATACGGTGGAAGTGAACGGCGAGAAAGCCGCCGACGGCATGTCCTCGCTGCTTGTGACCACCTTCGAGGCCGAGACGACCGCCCACGACGTGGTGAACTCCCGCGTCCAGCCCATGGTGACGGCCGAGGAGCAGCACGAGGACACCAACACCGACGGCATGGCCGAGGTGTGGAGCCGCTACGAGACCAACAACTACCCGGTGTTCCTGGACGAGCAGAACATCCAGACCGCCGATGCGACGCACTCCGATGGATCGTGCACCATCAAGGAGTGCGAGACCGTCGAGGGCGAGATCTCGAAGAACAACGCCGCCTGGCGCATCGTGCTGGCCGGCTTGGTCGATGGCGCCAGCTGGGCGAACCAGCGCACCGCCTACGGCTGGTCCGAGAAGCACGAGGCTGTCGACGCCAACGGCCGTCCGACGACGGAGACGGTGACCGGCACCTTCGATTACGACTTCGCCATCGGCCAGAACCAGAACGCCATGAACGCCGGCTTCGTGCCGCCCGACCGCTCGAGCCTGGTGGGCCAGGCGTGGTACGACGAGGACTACGACGGCAAGAACGATTCCGACACTTCCGACGACCGCATCGACACCGACGACCGCGACAAGACCGAGCAGGGCGTCGAGGGCCTGCGCGTCATCCTGACCCAGTACTACTTCGTGCCCACCTACGACAACCACGGCAACCAGCTGCTGGAAGACGAGGACAACAACGTCTTCTTCCTCGACCGCGACCGGGCCAACGACGACTACCCGGACGGCCAGCTGCATCTGGTGGAGTCGCGCGGCGGCAACGTGGTGTCCGGCGCCGACGACAAGGTGTACCTGGTTCGCTCCGGCCGCACCTACGACTACGACGCCCTGTACAAGGCCGGCGTGCGCGAGCTGAAGGACTCCGGCTACTGGGTGGAGAACACCAACCTCAACGGCGGCCGCCAGTACAAGGACGGCGAGGACGTCGAGGTGCCCGAGACCCCGGTCGAGCCGGAGAATCCGAACCCGACCGACCCGGAGAACCCGGGCGAGACGACCGATCCCGAGAACCCGAGCCCCGTGGAGCCGGGTACCGGCGAGGATGCGGGCATCCGCATCGTGGCCGAGCCGGCCATGCGCAGCTTCTCGCTGGCGCGGATGGCACTGGCCGCCACCGAGGAGACCGAGGGCTTCGCCGACGGCGAGAGCACCGAGGTGACCGACCCGGGTGAGGAGACCTGCACCCACGAGAACAAGACCTATACGGGCAACAAGAACGGCACCCACAACTGGACGTGCGACGCCGAGGGATGCACCGCCTCGGCGACCAACGAGGCCTGCTCCGACGGCGATGGCGACGGCCGCTGCGACGGCTGCGGCGACTGCCTGCACCTGCACGACCGCACCTACACCTACAAGGATGCCGACGTCCACACCGTCACCTGCGCCGACTGCAACGAGGTGCTGGGCGAGGAGCCCCATGCCGACGCCAACGGCAACGGCATGTGCGACGGCTGCGGCGCCGATGTGTGCAAGCACACCGAGCTTGAGTGGAAGGACAACTTCGACAACACCCATACCTCTGTTTGCAAGATCTGCGGCAAGCAGACGAGCACGGCGGCCCATGTGGACGCCAAGCACAACGACGAGGCCGGCACGGAAGGCCCCGACGGGCGCTGCGATGTCTGCGGCGGCCTCATTATCGAGGATCACCAGCTGTGGATCTACACCGACGCCGAGGGTGTCTATGACTTCGACAACCTGCCGGGCTACGTGCTCGTGAGCAGCGAGGTCGACCATCCGGCCGCTCCGGGCGAGGACATCGACAAGGTGTTCCAGCCCTACGGCGTGGCCAACGCCAACGGCACGGCGCTTTCCACCTCCGACCTGGTGGCCCTGCAGAAGCGCCCCGTGTCGGTCGGCATGATCCGCCAGCTCTCGGCCTCCGAGATCGTCTCGCTGTCCGCCAGCCAGGTGGAAGCCATCAAGGCCGATGCCGACATGATGGCCGCCTATGAGGCGCGCCAGACCGAGCTCGCCACCAGCGATCCGGCCTTCACGTCGGCCACCCCGTACCTGACCGGCTACGCCATCAAGGTGGTGGACGACTCCGGCGAGTACGTGGCCAGCCGCTTCCATGTGGAGGGCGCCAGCACCGGCGACAACTCCGACCTCACCTCCTTCGAGTCCTCGCTGACCGACAACGTCAACGCCGAGAACGAGAAGGTCAACGAGGTGTACGCCGTCGTGGCCGAGAAGATCGCCGACGACGCCGACCTCACCGGCGGCATCCTGTCGAGCGCGTACGCGGTCCGCTACCTGAAGACCAACTACGACCTGGCCAACCGCATGTACTACAAGCGCGCCTTCGACGCCGGCCTCACCAAGCAGCTGCCGGTGCTCATCGACGGCAACGTGTGGAACGATGTGAACTCCGACGGCCTCATGGACGAGGAAGAGGAGCGCATCGAGGGCGCCGTCGTGCGGCTCGTGCGCTACTGGTACGACGAGACCGGCATCGGCTACTGGGAGCAGGTGCCCGGCCAGACCCCCGGCGGCGACGGCAGCTTCGAGAACTCCGGACTCACCCGCGAGGAGTACGACGAGATCGTTGCCATGGCCGACCCGTTCAAGCTGGACGAGGGCGAGACCATGACCTCCGAGGAGCAGAAGGCCGCGGCCGACGCCATGACGGCCTACATCAACGAGCTGTACGCGTCTGTGGCCGCCATGCCCGAGGGCGCGGCGCGCGCCGAGGCCGCCACGAAGAACCTGATGAAGCTGAACGTGCTGTACCACAACCACACCGAGTTCCTCACCAGCTACATGGAAGTCGTTCCCGGCGAGGATACCGACGATACCGATAACACCGACAATACCGGCAATACCGACAACACCGGCAATGGCGGCGAGCCGACGACTCAGGCCGACGACGATGCCGCTGGCGGCGGCACTGGCAACGGCGACGAGCCGGCCGGCGTCGAGGAGCTGGTCATCTACAGCGCTTGGACCAACGCCGAGCGCGACCTGACCATCCTCGTGGGCGCCGAGACGCCGGAGGACGAGAAGGGCGTGTGGCGCCGCGACTGGACCTTCACTCAGGATATGCTGGAGGATCTGACCGGCCGCCACGACCTGTCCAAGGACGGCCTGGGCACGAACTACCCGTATCTGCCGCTGACTGCCACTCAGGCGCTGGACGTGGCCGATGACGACGAGAAGTTCTTCGATCAGAACGGCTACGAGTACGTGCCCGGCGCCGGCTTCGACGTGACCGACGAGAACGGCCACTGGCAGTTCCTGGCCTATGGCACCGGCCTGCACCAGGCCTCGTCCGATTCCGCCGCCTTCAAGGTGCTGTTCTCCTACCGCGCCGAAATCGTGAGCTACCCGGATGAGGACGTGTGGGCGCCCACGCTGCAGCACATCGGCACCGAGGACAACGACTGGGTCAACTCCGACTTCGACGACGAGACCCAGGCCCTGGCGCCGAACGTGGAAGATTCCGCCGGCCACGACGGCGACTACACCTTGCCGGCCACGGACAACCTGAACACGGCTCTGGCGAAGGCCGGCGACCTCATCGTGCTGACCCGTTTGGCCGATGGCTCCGAGTCCTCCACGACCTCCGGCGCCTACGCCACCTACGCCTCCCAGCCGGGCGGCGACGAGGACGTGAGCTGCGACCACGTGGACGAGGATACCGTCGCCGCGGCGGCAGACGGCCTGTGCGATAAGTGCGGTCTGTGCCTGCACGAGAAGGACGAGAACGGCCTGTGCACGGTGGAGGATTGCAGCCATGTCGGCATGGAGTGCTGCGGCACCGCCACCGGCCCGGCCGACTCCGACGAGGGCGACAAGCCCGTCATCGACGTCACCAAGCCCGAGGGCGGCGACACCACCCAGCCGGGCGAGGGCGACGGCGGCGAGTCCGAGACCTTCACCACTCGCGTCATGACCGCCAGCGCCTCGGGTGCCCGGGCCGACGCCGGTGCCAGCGATGGCAGCAGCAACGGCAGCTACAGCGACGACTACGTGACCGAGATGCTCGCCTGGATCGCCACGGCCACCCAGGAGGATCTGGAGAAGATGGATCAGCAGCGCCACGACGCCATCTTCGGCAAGCACCAGACCGACAAGAACGGCAAGCTGCTGTACCTGGATACCGTGATCGAGGACGGCAAGGAGGTTGAGAAGGTCAGCACCAACGCGACCAACTCCGTCACCGGCGAACCGAACCTGCCCTACTACGACAACACCGGTAGCCAGCGTCTCTACGAGGCCTACCAGGCCCGCATGGCGTCGCTCGTCGGCGACAACCAGTGGTTCGACCTGAACTGGTTCAGCTCCCTGGCCCACGGCTACGGCCTGTTCCGCATCGCCCAGGCGCACATCGCCGGTGTGGTGTGGCAGGACGAAAACTACAACGGCATCCAGGATGCCGGCGAGAACGTGCGCATCCCGAATGTGCCGGTGAGCCTGAAGCGCTACTGGTTCGGCACCGACGCGACCGGCACCGGCTGGCATCTGGACGAGACGTTCAACCAGACTACTACCTCCGATGGCCAGGGCCACTGGATCTTCGACAACCTGGACGTCGCCGGCAAGCGCATGGTGAACGGCAAGGAGACCACGGTGCTCTACGGCTTCGAGGTGACGGTGGACGACCTGCCGAAGGGTTACGGCGTCACCCATATGAACCGCGGAACCGCCACCACCGACTCCGACCTGAACGAGGACACCAAGCTCATCGAGCCGGGCGATCCGCAGGGCGGCCTCATCGTGCTGGCCCAGCCCTCCGACCGTCGCGATCTGGTGGGCAACGGCGCCGCCTACATCCTGGGGCCGAATGGCACCGTGTGGGTGATCTCGCTGTCCGAGGATTCCGACTACAACGACACGGGCCTGGTGCCCTACGCGCTCGCGGCCATCGCCGGCGTGGTCTTCGACGATCCCGAGGCCGACGGCCTGCAGGGCGAGACGGCCGTGGCGGTGCCCGGGCAGAAGGTCTACCTCGACCGCATGGTCATCGACGTGGACGCCGTCGGCTTCAACGGCGCCTCCTACGCCCCGACGGCCCTTGCGGCCATAGAGGGCCAGAAGGTGCGCTCCGAGGACGGCTGGGCCGAGGTGGCCTCCATGGAGACCGACGTCGACGGCGCCTACCGCTTCGACGGCCTGCCCATGGTGGACGGCAACGACAAGCCCTACCTGTACCGGGTGCGCTCCTACATGCCCGACGGCAAGGAGTGGGTGGCCATCAACGTCGGCTCCGACGAGAACAACGACTCCGACTGGGGCGAGGCGGCCAACTCCGTGGTCGGCGCCGGCGGCCGGGTCGGCATCACGCCGGCCATGTCGGTGCTCGGCGCGTTCCAAACGGTGCGCACGACGCCCAACGCCTACGGCCAGAAGTTCAACCTGCTGGTTCCCTACAACTGGGTGCCGGAGGACGGACGGTCGGTCGACCTCGGCATGACCGGCGACGCCGACGCGTGGCGCACCCTCGTGTTCACGACGCCGTGGGGCACCCGCCTGTTCTACGTGAAGCTCCCGCAGACCGGCGACGAGCTCCTGCCGTGGATGGTGGGGCTGGCCCTGGTCGCGGCCCTCGGCCTCGTTCTCGCCGTGGCCGCCCGCCGGCGCGACGATGACGACGAGGAGGAAGAAGAGACCCCTGAGGAGTAGGGGAGACCGCCGGGGCGGACGGAGCGCCCTCCGCCCCGGCACCTGAGACCTTTCCGAGTAGGCAGACTGCTTCGCGGAACCCTGATTACCCGCGAAGTCACCTGCCGAAGCCCGCCGGCTGCCGCCGCTTATGCGCGCGGCGGCAGCCGGCACATCATATATGCCATCTCCGATGAAGCAGACGGCCCCGCGGAATCCTGATTACCCGCGGGGCCACCTGCTATTTAGGGGTTGTGAAATCGGGGGAAGGGTCTTTCAAAAATCTGCGAGTCGATTATCATAGGCGTCATGTTTTCTCGCGAGCACATACTTTCGGCGTTCTCCGCCGCCGTTCCCATCATGCTGGGCTATGTGGCCATTGGCCTTCCCTGCGGCATTTTGGGGAACACCATCGGGCTGAATCCCTTGCAGGTGGCGCTTCTGTCCATCCTTCTGTACTCGGGCGCCGGCCAGTTCATGATTCCCAACATGTTCCTCGCCGGCTCTTCGGTGGCGGCCATCACGGCGTCGGTGTCCCTCGTGAACACGCGCCAGATGCTCTACGCCGCCTCCTTCGCGCCCCAGTGCGCTGCAAGCCCCCGTTGGCTTGCGGCCCTGTTCGCCGCATCGGTGACTGACGAGTCCTACGGCGTGAACACGGCGCGCTTCGCCGAGGGCAACTGGTCGGTGGATCGGGCGCTCATGGTGAACCTGTTCTCCCAAAGCTCCTGGACGATCTCGAACATCGTGGGCTGCGCGGTGGGGGCGGCCGTCGACATCCCCGTGCCCATCGCCGCCTTCGCCATGACGGCCATCTTCATCTGCCTGCTCGTCACCCAGAAGTTCACCTCCGCCAATATCGTCGCCATGATTGTGGCGATGCTCGGCGTGTACCTGTGCAAGGCGCTCGGGCTTACCGGGCCGGCCATTCTCATCGGCGCTGTTGCCGGTGTCGTGTGCGCCCTGGCGTTCTCGGCGCTGTTCCCGCGCCGTCCCGTCACGGCAAGCGCTCCCGGTACTGATCCCGTAGGGGGCGACCTTGGTCGCCCCTCCTCGAGTGGGGACTCCTCGCCTGATGAGGGCGGTGAGCGCCGATGAGCTGGGAGCAGTTCTGGTTCGTTCTCATCGGGTGCGTGCTGGCCATGTGGGCCTGTCGCGTCATCCCGCTGTTTCTGCTGAAGGGCCGCGAGCTGCCCCCGCGCCTCGCCCAGGCCCTCGGCTTCATCCCGCCCGCGGCGTTCGCGGCGCTTGTGGCCAACGACCTTCTGAACCCCGGCATGTTCGACGCGGGCGTGTGGCCGGCGGCCATCCCGCTCGTGGCCGCTGTGGCATCGGCGCTCGTGGCCGTGAAGACCAAGTCGCTTCTGTGGACCGCCGTGGCTGGCGTGGCCGTTTACGCGGCGCTCGCCTTCTTCGCTGTGTAGGGGAGGGGCAGCCTTGGGCGTGATCCGGTTTCTCGGGCAGCACAAGGGGGCGGTGGCGCTCGTTATGCTGCTTCTGCTCCTGAAGGCCGGCTGCGAGCTGGCCATCCCGGTGCTCACCTCGCAGATCGTCGATGTGGGCATCGCCCAGTCGGGCGTGGAGGATCTCGACGTTCTTGCGGGCTACAAGGCGGCCGGCGTCGATCTGTTCCCCATTCAGATGGCCTATCTCCTGCGCATCGGCGGCCTCATGCTGCTCGCCGCCGCCGGCTCCATGGTGCTCGATGTGGCCGCCGGCTTCGTGTCGGCCCGCACCGGCGCCAAGATCGGCCGCGACTTGCGCCGGCGCCTGTTCGCGCGGGTGGTGGCCTTCTCCGATGCCGAGATCAACCAGTTCTCGGCGGCCTCGCTCATCACGCGCGGCACCAACGATGTCACCCTCATCCAGAACGTGTGCACCATGGTGATGCGCATGGTGCTCTACGCCCCCATCCTCGCCATCGGCGGCGTGGTCATGGTCATGGTCACCAACCCCCAGTTGGGGTGGATCGTCGTGCTCGCCGTGGCCATGGTCTTCGCGGTCATCGCCGTTCTGTTCCGCTTCACGCTGCCGCGGTTCAAAATCATGCAGACGCTCATCGATCGCGTGAACCTCGTGGCCCGCGAGATGCTGAACGGCCTGTCGGTGGTGCGCGCCTTCAACCGCGAGGGCTTCGAGGAGAACCGCTTCGACGCCGCCTCGCGCAAGCTGCGTGATACCCAGCTGTTCACCAACCGCGCCATGGCCTTCATGATGCCCACCATGATGCTTGTGATGAACCTCACCTCGGTGGCCATCGTGTGGTTCGGCGCTCAGGGCGTGGCCGCGGGCACCATGCAGACCGGCGATCTCATCGCGTTCATCACCTACGCCATGGTCATCATCATGGGCTGCCTCATCATGGGGATGGTGTCCATCATGCTGCCCCGCGCCGACGTGGCCGCCCAGCGCCTGAGCGAGGTGCTCGCGACCGAGCCCACCGTCCGCGATCCCGAGGCGCCGACTCGCGTGCGATCCGATGCCGCAGCGGGCGTGCGCATCACTTTCGACGACGTCTCCTTCCGCTACACCGACGACGGCGATCCGGCGCTCTCCCATGTGTCGTTCACGGCCGAGCCCGGCACCACGCTGGCCATCGTAGGCCCCACCGGTTCGGGCAAATCCACCATCGTGAAGCTCATCGAGCGCTTCTACGACCCGACGGAGGGCTCCGTCACCCTCGACGGCGCCGATCTGCGCGCGCTTTCCCAGGCCGACCTGCGGGCGTGCTTCGGCTATGTGCCCCAGAAGGCCTTCCTGTTCGAGGGCACGGTGGAAAGCAACATCGCCTACGGAGACGAGAGCGCCGACGAGGCGGCCATCCGCGGCGCCCTTGAGGTGGCCTGCGCCCTGGATTTCGTGGAAGCGCGCGAGGGAGGCCTTTCCGCTCCCATTGCCCAGGGAGGCGACAACGTCTCCGGCGGCCAGCGCCAGCGGCTTTCCATGGCCCGCGCCCTCGTGCGGCGGCCGCGCGCCTACCTGTTCGACGACTGCTTCTCGGCGCTCGACTACGCCACGGACGCCCGCGTGCGCGCCGCGCTGCCCGCCTGGGCCGCCGGTTCCACCGTGATCCTCGTGGCCCAGCGCATCTCCACGGTGCTTGCGGCCGATCGCATCGTGGTGCTCGACGAGGGGCGCGTCGCCGGCGTGGGCACCCATGCCGAGCTTATGGAGAGTTGCCCCGAGTACCGCGAAATCGCCCTGTCGCAGCTTTCCGAGGAAGAACTTGCCGAAGGGGGTGCGCGATGAGCGGGCATCCCTCCTTCATTCCCAAGGCCGGCAGCGGCTCTCGGCGGAGCCCCGGCGGCCACGGCCACGGGCACGGCCCCGGCGGCCATGGCCCGGCGGCCCGCATGATGGGCGGCGAGAAGGCGCTGGCCTTCGGCCCCACCATGAAGCGGATGCTCGCCTTCATGGGGCAGTTCAAGGGCCGGCTTCTGCTCGTGCTCCTGTTCGCCATCGCTTCCACTGCGTTTTCCATCGTGGGGCCCAAGGTGCTCTCCGAGGCCACCACGGTGCTCTTCGACGGCGCTGTGGCCTCCGCAGCCGGCACCGGCTCGATCGATTTCGACGCCATCGGCCGCATCCTTCTGGCGACGCTGGCCCTGTACCTGCTGTCGGCGGCGTGCTCGTGGGTGCAGTCCTGGGTCATGAGCTACATCTCGCAGCAGACGTGCTACCGGCTGCGCGACGCCATTGCGAAAAAGATCGACCGCGTGCCCTTCGGGTATTTCGAGAAGACCTCCACGGGCGACACCCTCTCGCGCATCACCAACGACGTGGACACGCTGGGCCAGAGCCTCAACCAAGGCATCACCCAGGCCATCACCTCGGCGGTCACGGTGGTGGGCGTGCTTGTCATGATGCTCTCCATCAACTGGATCATGACGCTCGTGGCCCTGGTCATGGTGCCGGTCTCCATGGCGCTCGTGGCGGTGGTGGTGAGGCTCTCCCAGAAGCACTTCGTGGCCCAGCAGCGCCTGCTCGGCGCGCTGAACGGCCGCGTGGAGGAGACGTTCTCGGGCCATGCCGTCGTGCGCGCCTTCGGGCGGGAGGACGAGACCGTGCGCGCCTACGAGGCCGACAACGAGGCGCTGTACAACGCCGGCTGGAAGGCGCAGTTCCTCTCGGGCCTCATGATGCCGGTGCTCGGGTTCGTGGGGAATCTGGGGTACGTGGCCGTCGCCGTCACCGGGGCGTTCTTCGCCGTGGCAGGCACCATCACCGTGGGCGACATCCAGGCCTTCGTCCAGTACGTGAAGAACTTCACGCAGCCCATCACCCAGCTGGCCCAGATCTCCAACGTGCTGCAGTCCCTGGCCGCGGCGGCCGAGCGCATCTTCGCCTTCCTCGATCTGCCCGAGGTGCCGAAAGAGGCCTCCGCCGTGGATCCTGCGGCGCTTTCCACCGACGTGGAATTCGACGGCGTGCGCTTCGGCTACACGCCCGATGTGCCCGTCATCCGCAACTTCTCCGCTCGCGTGGCTGCCGGGCAAACCGTGGCCATCGTCGGCCCCACGGGCGCCGGCAAGACCACCATGGTGAAGCTGCTCATGCGCTTCTACGACGTGGACGCGGGCGCCATCCGCATCGGCGGCGCCGACATCCGCGAGCTTTCCCGCCCCGATGTGCGGAATCTGTTCGCCATGGTGCTGCAGGATACGTGGCTGTTCTCCGGCACCGTGCGCGAGAACATCCGCTACGGGCGGCTTAATGCCACCGATGGGGACGTGGAAGCGGCCGCGCGCGAGGCCTGCGCCGACCATTTCATCCGCATGCTGCCCGGTGGCTACGACTTCGAGATCAACGAGGACGCGAGCAACTTGAGCCAGGGCCAACGCCAGCTCATCACCATCGCCCGGGCCCTTCTGGCCGACCGCCGCATGCTCATTCTGGACGAGGCCACCTCTTCGGTGGACACGCGCACCGAGCTGCGCATCCAAGAGGCCATGGACCGGCTCATGGCGGGGCGCACGTCCTTCGTCATCGCCCATCGGCTCTCCACCATCCGTGCGGCCGACCTCATCTTGGTCATGCGCGACGGTGACATCGTGGAGCAGGGCAGCCACGAGGAGCTGCTCGCTGCGGGCGGTTTCTACGCCGAGCTGTACAACTCCCAGTTCGCCTCCTGCAACGACCGCTTCGAGGAGTAGTGCGCATTCCGCGCTTTTCTCGCAAACCCCATCCGTAGGGGCAGACCTTGGTCTGCCCTCCGCAAACGAGGCCACCGCACCTGAACAGGGACGATCATGGTCGCCCTTTGCGGGAACAGGCGCGAAGCCGTTTTTCGGTGAGGCGACTCCATTCCTTCAATTCCGTAAAAGTTTCCTGCAGAAACGTCGCAGGACAGGCGGGGTCGTGCCGGGTCGGCTATCATAGGCGAGGCAAATTTTGACGAACCTGACCGCACAGCTGGAGGACGAGCGAGTGATTATGCCCCAGGCGAGCACCTATGTGAGAATTCCCGACGACGCGGCTTTTCGCGGCGAGGCCGGGCCGCTTCCCGCCGGGGTGCGCCGCGTGACCCCCGACGCCTTGGGCGCCGTCCGACTCATGGACGGCCCGATTGCGCGCAACGCCGAGGGGAAAGTCCAGGTGGCGGCCTTCGATTTCGATGGCACGTGCATCCAGGGCAACTCGCCGGTCATGCTCGTGCGCTATCTGGTGCGCCGGCGCATGCTGTCGCCCTCGGTGGTGGCCCGCATTCTCAGCTGGGCCTTCGCCTACAAGACGCGCCTGCCCCAGAACGAGGCCTGGGTGCGGGGGCTGGTGTTCCGCGCGTTCGCGGGGCGGCCGGTCGCGGAGGTGAACGGGTTTCTGCGCGACTTCTACGACCAGGTCATCGACCGGCGTTTTCGCGCCGATGCCGAGGCTGAGATGGCGGCCCACGAGGAGGCGGGGCATGCCGTGGTGTGCGTGTCGGCCACCTTCGAGCCCATCATCGCCGCGGCCATGGAGCGCCGCCCCATCCAGTACGCCATCGCCACGCGCATGAGGGTCGACTTCCAGGGCAACTACACCGACGAGGTGGAGGGCGAGCCCATCGAGGGCCCCGAGAAGGTGGTGGTGCTCCGTCGCCTGTGCGACGAGCTGTTCGGCGCGGACGGCTGGGAGCTCGCCTGGGCCTACGGCGATCATCATTCCGATAGGGCCATGCTGGCCGCTGCAAAGAGCGCCTACGCGGTCACGCCGGATCGGCCCCTTACGCGCACGGCCAACGCCCAGGGCTACGATATCTTGGAATGGTAGGGCGCGCGAGGATAGTTGCGAAGCGGCGATGGCAGCGGTCGCGCGGCGGCAGCGGCGGTGGTGCGCGGTAGCGGGGCGCAATGGTGGCGCGGCGGCCGATAAATTTTCTCCCGCGAAATACGAAAATACTCTTGGCAATCGTACTTATGTACGATAAAATGGCGGCAGAACACGATCGGGGCCCTGAAAGCCCCCAGCATTTGAGAGGTAACGGCCATGTTAGAGAATATCAACACATCCCCTAACTCCCGCGACGACGGCGCGGGCACTCCGGAAAACTACCTGTCCCGCGCGGTGGCCGCCTGCGAGGCCGGCGACGCGCGCCTCGGACTCCATCTGTACCTGGCCGCCTTCGAGCAGGCCGCCGAGCAAAGTGACGCCCCCTCCGAGGACGCTATCATGGGTCTCAAGCAGGCATGGCGCGTGGCCTGCTCCACCAAGGAGCGCGCTCTGGCCGAGTACATTTTCGAGCGGCTCGAGCCCTACCTGTCCGACGACGAGGTGCAGGCTTGTGTTGAGCAGCTACAGGTGCTCGCCATGGAGCGTCTCGAGGGCATCGGTCTTTCCGGCGACGATCTCATGGAAATGACGGAGGCCCTTTCCGGCGACTTCATGGAAATGGTGGGGCCGATGATGGCCGCCGCCGTTCACGGCGAGGACGCGGCCATGGCCCAGGCCGAGGCGCTGGCGGCGCCGTCGGGGGCCGCTCCGGCGGGGGAGGAGGCCTCCCAGCCCGTCGATATCTTCTCCTACGACAGCATCTCCGGCTACGGCGCCGCCGTGGCGCGCATGCGCTCTCTGGGCGTGGGCCTGGCCGGCACTCCCGAGTTCGACGATTTCGTCGCTATGCTGAACTCCCGCCACGGGCTGGACGCCATGCCGGTCGTCGACAGCCTCCTGTTCTGCTCGCCGGCCCGGGAGGATGCGAGCCGCTTCATGCTGGCCACGGTGGGGGAGCTGGGACTACCGGCCATCCGCATGCGCATGGAGGAGACCTTCCAAGGCGTACCCATGCTCTGCGTCAGCGCCCAGGCCACCGATGCCGAGAAGCTCGCTAGCCTGCGCCACGGCTTTGCGGGCCCGGGCATCCTGGTGCTGGAGGATCTCGATCTGTGGGGAGCGCCGGTCATCGATGCCGCCGACGATATGGCGGGCTTCTTCATGGCCGCCATGTCCCGGGGCGCACGGGAGGCGGTGAGCCTCATCCGCCAGGCGGTGGAGAACCCCGACGTCTACGTGCTGGCCTCCGCCTCGTCGCTCGAGGCCATCGATCCGTTCTTCACGGAGCTTTTGTTCCCCCTCACCTGCGTCGATATCGACTATCCCACCGCTGAGGAGCGCGCCGACATTTGGATGGATATCGCTCGCGACCATCCCTCCATCCGATCGGTGAGCCGCGACGAGCTGGTGCGCCTTTCGGCGAACCTGCCGCGCTACGACATCTACATGGCGGCCCGCGAGGCCATCGAGGAAGCCTACAAGCAGGGCCTTGTGGAGCGCCGCTACATTCCGGTGTCCCGGGAGAACCTCTTCGACAAGCTCGCCGCCTACCAGCCGCTCGATTCCGCCGAGTACGCCGAGCTCGAGCGCCTCGTCGTCTCCGACTTCTCCGCCTCCTTGGGCGATTTGAACGACTTGGTGGGATAGCCGGTGGTTGTTTGCCGAATTGAACGGGCGGGCGCGGACCCGCCCGTTTTCTGTCGGGAGCTCTGCTTCCGTGTGAAGACGACCGATGAAGGAGGACGGGATCTGTGGTTCGCCGTAAGAATGCAGAACCGATAGATTGGCCCTGCGAGGGGCCGGCCCTCGATGACTTTGTGACCTCGATGCTCGCCAGGGGAGACGAGCTGTACCGCGATCTGCCTTGGCGCCATGTGGACGACCCCTATGCGGTGCTCGTCTCGGAGATCATGCTTCAGCAGACCCAGGTGGCGCGCGTCGGACGCTTCTGGGAGCGGTTCCTGTCGGCGTTTCCCACGGTGGATGCCCTGGCGGCCGCCGCTGTGCCCGATGTGCTCGAGCTGTGGCAGGGCCTCGGCTACAACCGCCGCGCCCTGGCGCTCAAGCGCACGGCCGACAGGTGCGCCGCCGAGGGGGCCGGTCGGCTTCCGGAAACCTACGAGGGGCTGCTGGCGCTGCCCGGCATCGGTCCGGCTACGGCGGCGGGGGTGGTGGCCTTCGCCTATCAGCGGCCGGCCGTCTATCTGGAGACCAACGTGCGCTCGGTGTTTTTGCACGAGCTCTTTCCCGAAGAGGAGGCCGTAAGCGACAAGGTGCTTTTGCCCCTGGTCGAGGCCGCCGCTTTCCACCCGGCCGCGGCAGCCGATCCGCGCCGCTGGTACTACGGCCTGCTCGACTACGGCGCGCATCTGAAGGCCACGGTGCCGAATCCCTCCCGGCGCAGCGCCGGTCACAGCCGCCAGTCGGCTTTCGAGGGCTCCCGCCGCCAGAAGCGGGCCTGGATCACCCGCCGCGTGCTCGCCGCTCCCGAGGGCGTCTCCCGCGCGGCCGTGCTCGCCGACCTGAACACGGCCGAGGCCGCTGCCGGTCGTCCCGAGGTGGAGCCTCCGCTCTTCGATTCCATCGTCGCCGACCTCCTCGCCGAGGGCTTCTTCCGCGAGGAAAACGATACGTTGACCCCCTGAGGGAAGAAAGGGTTCGCTGTGGGTTTCATCGAGTTGTTCCTGACGGGCGTCGGGCTTTCCATGGACGCGTTCGCCGTGGCCATCTGCAAAGGCCTCGGCATGCGGAAGATACGTTGGCGCGATGCGCTGGTGATCGCCCTGTTCTTCGGGGGCTTTCAGGCGCTCATGCCGCTTATCGGTTGGGCCGCAGGCTCGCTGTTCGCCAGCACCATCACCGCCGTCGATCACTGGATTGCTTTCGGGCTTCTCGCCTTCATCGGCGGCAAGATGCTCTGGGACGCCTTCCACGAGGAGGACTCCCCGTGCGTGTGCGGGCGCGATTGCGCGACGTGCCAACGCCGCGGAGGCGCCGATTGCGACGATCCCGAGGCGGCGCGGCAGGCGCCGATCGCCCCGCCCCTCGATTATCGCGAGCTTGTCATGCTCGCCATCGCCACGAGCATCGATGCCTTGGCTGTGGGCATCACGTTTGCCTTCCTCGGAGTGAACATTTGGGTCGCCATCACGATCATCGGTGTCACCACTTTCGTGCTGTCGCTTGTCGGCGTAGTGGTCGGCAACCAGTTCGGCTCGCGTTTCGAGAAGCCCGCCACCATCGCCGGCGGCATCGTCCTCATCCTCATCGGCCTGAAAATCCTCATCGAGCACCTCGCCGGCTAACGCGTTCCTGCGCGCCGCGCCCCTAGCCGATCGGTGCGCTCTCGCAGCCGTCCGATCCCCGCAGTCGCCCAATCGCCCTCACCAGCCGACGCGTCCGATCCTGCACTTTTTAAAATCCGCAGGTGAATGCCGCTTCGACTCCGAAATGGTCGACTTGCTGAGGGGAAATCCCTCGAAAATGCCACTTTAACCTAGAAATGGCCAGAAAGATAGGAGGGGGATGAGCCATTTCGGGGTCGAAGTGGCATCTACCTGCCATGTTTCCGATACGTACCCGCTTGCATTCGTTCTCGGCGATTGACGCGATGCATACTTGTCGAATTCCGAAACTTACCTCCAGAACTCCGCAATCGAATCGGGTGCAAGAAGCAACCTGCGAAGCTGCATTCGGCTATCTCGGCAATGCGCCGTCTCCGGACGGCTTCGCACGCCAAGTTCACGGCGGACGTTATCTGCGAATTGGGAAAACAGTGCGGCGGAAGAAACGATGGAACGATTGGCGATCATGACGCGATAGCCGATGGACTCGAGATCGTTACGCCTCCGGGCGTCATGCTCTGTCTTTTTCGGCGTGCTGTGGTGCTTGAAGCTGTCGTATTCGACGATGAGCTGCTTGTCGGGCCAGAATAAATCCGGGTAGAAATTGTGCTGGGCGACAAGGTGCGCTTCGCGGGACTTGGGCGCGATCGGTTGGTTGGCAACGGGCTTGGGGAGGCCGTAGCCTCCAAGCTTGCGGGGCAGGCAGAGAAACAGGTAGAGAATGGTCTCATAGGGGGAGCCTAGGTGGTCGATGGCGAGATCGATGGCCCTGAGCGCCTTCGATGCTCCACGAATTTGTTGATGAGCGTGAAGGAACGCACGCATCTCTCGCAACGATGTGAGCGGTACTGCCGAGGTGACAACGTCTTCGGGTTTGGAGGCGAAGCGGTAGTTGCCGCTCAGGGCGCATGCGAGCTCAGTGAGTTGCGCGAGAGGCAGCTCGCCGGCGAACTGCGCCAGGCACATTGCCGGTGAAACTGTGGCAAGCTTAGGGGCAATTCCCCATACCGTGCCTTTGTTGCCGAGTTGGCGATCGATGTGGGAAACGCAGCGCAAGACGCGGCAGCGCTCGGATGGAGACCCGACGGCAATGTGAAGCGGTTCGGTGAAGAAGCTTCCTCGATTCAGCCAGAAATCAACGTCCTTCGCCGCAACGCCGACGGCGCCCTTCTTGGACTTGAGCGTCCGGTCGTAGCATGTGGGCGCAGCATTGGTTTCGGCCATATGTGACCATAGTTCAAGGGAGCTTTTATGTGCTAGCGTGCATTCCATGAGCCCACGATACCAGGTCTCAATTCCGTGTCAATACGATTTGAAATAATGTGCAAAACTCTTGGTAAATCGGGAATTTAACGAGACATCAATGCGGTTTCAACGCGAATTTGGCGAGAATGAGAGTAGACGAGATGACGAAAGAGTGGAAAGTCGTTTCGAGATGGTGGATAACGTACCCTGAAGGATGCTTTGCCGGAAAAGCATCCCGGAAACGCTTTGTTGATGCTGTCGTGTTCGCCCAAGGCTCAGCAACCGAAGAGCACGTGAAAGAGATCGGAACGGGGCTGTTTCAAAGCCGTTCGGGCGCCGACGCGCTATGATGATCGCAGACAACACGCGACGTCGCGTTCTGGCATGCAGCATCGCGAGCGACGTGCGACGCGGCTCGCGATTAGTGGCGCAGTGATTGGCGCGCGACATCGCAAATGACGCACAACAGATTGGTTTAACATGAGCTACGAGAACTCCATCGCTTTTTTGGGTCCTGCCGGAACGTACTGCAACGAAGCGGCTTTGCGTTTCGCCGCCCGTCTCGGCATCGACGACCCCGATCTGGTGGAGTGCGCTTCTTTCGACGAGGTTTTCGATTGCGTCGACGATGGGACGGTGCGCTTCGGCGTCGTCGGCAAGGAGAATTCGCTGGAAGGTCCCGTCACGGCGACGCTCGACAACTTCGCCTTCCGCACCGACTCGGTTATCCTGGCCGAGGAGGTGATCGATGTGCGCCATTGTCTGGCGATGCATCCCGAGGCCGCTCGATCCGACATTCGCAGGATCGCCTCCCATCCGCAGGGCATCGCGCAGTGCCGCCGCTTTCTGGCGGAGCATTTTAAGGGCGTTTCAACGCTTTCCGTGGCCTCAACGGCCGAAAGCGCGCGGATGGCGGCCGGCGATCCTGCCACGGCGGGTATCTGCAACCCCCTTGCCGCTCGGTTGCACGGCGCGCGCGTGGTCGCGGAGTCGATACAGGACAACCCCGAGAACCAGACCGCTTTCGCATTGGTGGGTCGCCTGGTCGATGCCGAGCTTTTGCGGGGTTCGCGCTACAAGACGTCGCTGGCGCTCTTTTTGCGCGCGGACAAGCCCGGTGCCCTACAGATGATTCTTTCCGAATTCGCCTACGCGGGCATCAACCTGACGATGCTGCAGTCGCGTCCGACAAAAAAGCAGCTGGGAGATTACATGTTCTTCGTTGAGCTTGACGGGTCAATGCATGATATCGACGTTCAGACTGCCCTCGATTGCCTGCGGCTGAAGTTGCGTGAGGTTAAGGTGTTCGGTAGCTATCCGGTGGAGTAGCGGCCGTTCCCTGCTCTCTGTTTCGAGCAAGTGGTCGGTAGATGCCACTTCGACCCCGAAATGGACGGGAGCCCACCTTCCTTTTTGGCCATTTCTAGGTCGAAGTGGCATTTTCGCGTGCTTTTTCTTTGGCCCGTCGACCATTTCTGGGTCGAAGTGGCATCTACGCGGCAAATACCGAAGACGAGAGAGCGGGCGACCCGCGATTCTTTCGTGCGGCAAAGAGGAGTTGCGGCTGAGGGCGCTATCGCAAGCGGCATGTGTTGGTCGCGCAGTCGTCTGCCGCCGCTGGCGAATTCGGGCATGCAAGGGGATTGCGGCCGACAGCTCGCCAGGGCCGCGCGAGCAGGGCCTTCCCGCCGACGGCGCAAATCGGGCGCGAACGGCGCGGCGCCGAAAATGCCTTGTTACCAGCAGGGGAGCGCGTAACATTTTCTCGCCGCTGGTAGATGATTTGACCGTTTGTGACCCATTGTGCAGCTTTTGTGGCGATCGAACGGATAATCTAACCCCTGCATGTAAGAGAGACGAGACACCTATAAGGAGGTGTACGCATGGAAAATCAGGCAACGATGTCAGACTTTGACAGCATCCTTGCCTCGCGTGGCGTTACCCGTCGCAGCTTCATGAAGCTGTGCGCCGGCATCGCCGCCGCAGCCGGGCTCTCCCAGCTCGCGGTTCCGCGCGTGGCGCAAGCTCTGGAAGAGTCTGTTATCGGCGCGACGTCCGGCAACCTGTATCCGGTCATCTGGATCGAGGGTGCTTCCTGCACCGGTTGCACGGAGTCCTTCGCCCAGGTGGAGACTCCCGATGTCGCATCGGTCGTGCTCGACATGATCTCCCTGAACTACTCGGAGACCCTGTCGGCCGCCGCTGGCCACTCCATGGAGGAGGCCAAGGCCCAGACCATCGCGGCAGGCAACTACATTCTCATCTACGAGGGCGCCGTGCTCGAGGCCTTCGACGGCAACGCTCTGCGCGTGGCCGGCGAGACCGGCATCACGGCCCTTGTGGAGGCTGCCGAGTCGGCCAACGCCGTTGTGGCGGTCGGCTCCTGCGCCGTGAACGGCGGCTGGATGGCCGCTGCCCCCAACCCGGCCCAGGCCCTTGGCGTCCAGCAGTACCTGAAGAAGGTCGGCGTCGCCACGCCGGTCGTCAACGTTCCGGGCTGCCCCGTGAACCCCGAGTGGGTCATGTCCGTGCTCGTGGACGTCGTGGTCATGAAGGACATGGACCTGCTGGTGAACCGTCTGAACGAGTTCAACATGCCGGGCGATCTGTTCAACCAGACCATCCATGACAACTGCGAGCGTCGCGGCCACTTCGAGAATGGCGAGTTCGTCTACGAATTCGGCTCGAAGGAAGAGGAGATGGGCTACTGCCTGTATCCCGTCGGCTGCAAGGGCCCGCAGACCCGTGCCCTGTGCGGCGTCACGCTGTGGAACAACCGCCGCAGCTGGTGCGTGCAGTCCGGCGCCCCCTGCATCGGCTGCTGCGAGGCCAACCCGAACAACCCGGGCGACAACTGGGCCGAGGTGAACACCCCGTTCTACAAGCGCATGCGCGACCTGCGCATCGGTCCTCTGAGCCTGCAGCCCACCACCATCGCCGTGACCATCACCGGCATCGTGGCGGCGGCGCTCGTGGTGCACGGCTTCGGCATGAAGCTCTCCGGCCGCATGGACGGCGGCGCTCCGTTCGAGAAGATCCGCAAGTGGGATGCCAAGCATCCCGACCAGGAGATCGGCACCTACGCCGACCCGGTCGCCGGCGGCCCGGTTCTCGACGACGAGCTGCTGCAGAAGAACGCCGAACCCCGTAACAACGATTAAGAAGGAGGTGAGCTGACTTGACACGTTCTGTTATTGATCCCATTACCCGTATCGAGGGCCATCTCCGCGTCGAGATGGAGGTCGAGAACGGCGTGGTCGCCGACGCCTGGGTGTCCGGCGGCTGCTTCCGCGGCATGGAGCTCGTCGTGCAGAACCGCACCCCCGAGGATGCGGCCCAAATCGTCGAGCGTATCTGCGGCGTGTGCCCCGTTTCGCACGCGCATGCCTCCTCGATCGCCGGTGACAAGGCCTACGGCATCACCATTTCGAACAACGCCCGTATCGTGCGTAACCTGCTGGAGGGCGCTCAGTTCCTGCACAGCCATATCCTGTGGCTGTACAACCTGGCGGCTCTCGATTACGTGAACCCGCTGAATGCGCTTCAGGCCAACGTCGACGACGCCTACGCTGTGGCCCTGGAGAACGGCCTGGCGCTGCACTCCGACCTCAACCAGCTCTACGAGAAGCTGGCGGCCTTTGCCGACAACGGCCAGCTGTCCATCTTCTCGGGCAACTGGTTCGATGCCGACGGCGGCGAGGCCTACGTCGACAACCCTGAGGCGAACCTGATCCTCACCTCCCATTACCTGGAGGCCCTGAAGATGCAGGCCCGCTCCTCCGAGATGGCGGCGCTGCTCGGCGGCAAGATGCCCCACGTCATGACCTCCATTCCCGGCGGCAACATGTGGGTGCCCACCGAGAGCAAGCTCGACGATCTGCTCGCCATGGCCACCGAGGTCCGCGACTGGGTCAACGACACCGTTCTCGCCGACACCGTGATGCTCGCCAAGCTCTATCCCGAGGTGCTCACCTTCGGCAAGGGCTGCGGCCGCTACATCGCCTGGGGCGTCTTCGAAGGCCCCGACTGGCCCTACGGCGACAACTACACCGAGCAGATGCTCAACCGCTACCTGCCCATGGCCGTCCTGGACGAGCAGTTCCAGGCGTCGGACGTGCAGGAGAACCTCATCACCGAGTACATGGGCCGCTCCTGGTACAAGGGCAGCGAGACCTACACCTCGCCGTACTTCGTCACCGATCCGGACTTCACCGAGTACAACGTCGACGACCGCTACAGCTGGGTGAAGGCCCCCGCCTACGACGGCAAGCCCATGGAGGCCGGCTCCATGGCCCGCATCTTCGCGGCCTACGTGCGCGGCGTGCCCTTCATCAAGGAGCAGGTCGACGCCGTTCTCGGCATCCTCGGCGCCAAGCCGGGCGACCTGGCCGCTTTCCAGTCCACCTTGGGACGCACCGCCATCCGCCAGATCGAGACCATCTACATCGCCAACCTCATGGTGGAATGGGTCAACGAGCTCGCCGAGGCCATCAAGGGCGGCGACTCCGAGTACTTCCGCGAGCCTGCCCGCCTCACCGGCGAGGGCACGGGCTTCTGGGAGGCCCCCCGCGGCGCGCTCTACCACTCCGAGAAGGTGGTCGACGGCAAGATCGAGGGCTACCAGATCATCATCCCGTCCACGTGGAACCTGGCGCCCATCAACGGCGACGGCGAGCACGGCCCGCTCGAGCAGGCGCTCATCGGCGTTCCGGTGGCCGACATCGAGAAGCCCATCAACGCCCTGCGCACGGTTCACTCCTTCGACCCCTGCACCGCTTGCGCCGTGCACGTCACGGAGCGCGGTACCGGCAAGCACTTCGAGACCGTCACCAGCCCTTGGGGGGTGAAGTAAGATGGCCCATCTCGCTCACTACAAAGAGGCCCATCCTCTTATCTTCGTGGTGACCCACTGGATCAACCTGATCGCCATGATCATGCTCATCCTGTCGGGCATCATCATCCACTTCCCGGTGCTGCCGTTCCTCACGGGCATCGCCCGCGGCTGCCATCTCTTCTTCGGTTTCGTGCTGTTCATCAACTGCGTGGCCCGCGTCATCATGGCCTTCTTCGTGAAGACCGCGCCGACCGGCGGCACGCGCCAGCAGGTGACCGACTTCAAGACCTGGCTGCCCCAGAAGGACAACCGTCATCAGGCCCTGGAGTGGATCAAGTACTACCTGTTCCTGAAGAAGGATCATCCCCTGGGCGCCAAGCTTGGCGTGCCGCAGAAGATCAGCTACTTGCTGATCCCGATCCTCATCGTGCTGATGTTCTGGACGGGACTCTGCCTGTGGGGCGTGACCATGAACGTGCCCGTGTTCGCCGCGACGACGAACCTCGTGGGCGGTCTCATGTCCATGCGCATCATCCACTACTTCGGCATGTACGTGTTCATCATCTTCATGTTCATCCATATCTACCTAGCCAATGTCGAGGGCTTCGCCCCCACCAAGCTCATGTTCATCCACAAGGAGCATGGCGGCCTGGTGTACGACCCCGATCTGCACAACATCGTCGGGGAGGACGCCGACCTCCACTAAGGGTCGCGCACGTCGAAGTCGAAAGGGGCGGTCTCGCAAGGGGCCGCCCCTTTTTGTTGCGCGTCTCCCGTTGACGGGCCACGGGGTAATGCTCAGTCGCTCAGACAGTCCTCACTTTGGAGAACAGGACATTGAGTCCTGTTCTCGTCGCTGCGGAACTCGCTTGGTGAGCACCACCCCGTGTCCCTTCGCGAGTTATACACAATTGAGTGCAAGTTAAGAGGAGACGTCGGGTGTTCTGACCGAGCGAGTTCCGCAGATGGTATCGAAGGCGAGGCAGGAACGGGATAGGGCAATCTCATCGCCTTCGATACCAGCGAGGACTGTTTGAGCGAATCAGAATACCCGACGGCTCCTCTCCGGAGGAGACGCAGCCAAGATAGTTGCTTGACTGATCGCTTCAGTCCGTCAACAAGGGGAAGCAAATTTGCCGGGGTTGCGCTATGATTATCGGCAACTCTGTTCGCTTACCGACTGCAGGCGGAAAGGATCCGTTTCGTGCGGAATGTTCTGAAGATACTTAAGCGCGATCTTCTGCGTCTTTTGAAAACGCCGCAGGCGCTCGTGGTCGTGTTCGCCCTCATGGTGATTCCCTCGCTGTACACCTGGTACAACGTCATCGGGTTCTGGAACCCCTACGACAACACCGGCAACCTCACGGTCTGCGTGGTGAACCAGGATGCGGGCGGTTCCTCCGAGCTCACCGGCGAGCTGAACGTGGGGGAGCGCATCGTGGACCAGCTGCATGAGAACGACCAGTTGCACTGGGAATTCACCGACTACGACGCGGCCATGAACGAGCTGAAGAGCGGACGCGCCTATGCGGCCTATGTCATCCCCGAGCATTTCACCGCCGATCTGCTCACGCTGACCACCGGCGATTTCACGCAGCCCAAGATCGAGTACTACGTGAACGAGAAGTCGGGGCCGGTCGCCCCCAAGATCACCGACACGGGCGCCACCACGCTGGACGAGACCATCAACTCCACTTTCGTCGCCACGGTAAGCGACGTGGTGGTCAAGACCATCGACGAGAAGGTGAACGAGGGTCGCGAGAACACCAAGGAGATGCAGTCGAAGGCCGCGCAGAAGATATCGGAGGCCGTCGCCGCCACCGGCGAGGTGCGCCGCGTGCTCGCCGATTTGGGGGATGCGTCGAAGGCGGCCAAGGACAAGGCGGCCTCGGCCAAAGAGACGCTCTCCAAAGCGAGTGCCGGCATCGACGCGGCCGATGAGTCCTTAGGCCAGATGGGGGAGACCGCGACGGCCATGCAGAAGACCTTGAGCGACTTCTCCGCCTTCGCGCTGCCGGCCGTCACCGCCGGTCTCGACGACATCACCCAGGCGTCGAACGACGCCACCTCGGCCGCCGCGCGCCTCACTGCCGCCTTCGGCGAGGCCCAGGGAGGCATTCAGGCGGCGCTGGCCCAGGGAAGCGCCGCCGTGCAGGAGAGCGGCCAGCTGGCGTCCTCCGTGCGCGCGGCGGCGGGCTCCCTTCCCGCCGGCAGCAGCGAGCGCGCCGCCCTGGAGGCTCTGGCCGACTCCCTGGACGAGCGGACCCGGGCGGCCTCGACGGCCCTGGACGCGCTGACGGCTGCCAACGACCGCGCGCAGTCCTCGGCGGCCGCGCTCTCGGATGCGACATCGGCCCTCGATGGCGCGGTGCGCCAGGCGACCAGCGGCGCGTCAGCCTATTCCACGACGTTGTTCGGCACCACGCTGCCCGCCGTGAACGATGCGCTGGACGCGCTGGCCGAAACTTCGTCGGCCCTTTCCGGGGCCCTTGAGACCCAGCGGCTCCTCGTGGCCCAGACCGGGCTCGTCATCGACCAGCTGGACGCCACCATGGACACGGCCGCCTCAACGGTGGCCGAGACCGACCGGCTCTTCGCCGGCCTGGAAAGCGAGCTGGGCATCGTCTGCAACGACGTGCTCGCCTTCGGCACCTCCGACGCGCTTTCCCGGCTCGTGGGCGAGGGCGGTCTTGACGCCGACAAGATCGCGGCGTTCATGGCGTCGCCCACCGAGGTGGTCACCGAGCAGCTCTATCCGCTGAACGCCTACGGCAGCGCCATGGCACCTTTGTTCATGAACCTCACGTTCTGGATCGGCGCCTTCATGCTGCTCGTCATCATGCGCCAGGAGGCGGACGGCGAGGGCATCCCCGGCCTGACGTTGGCCCAGCGCTACTGGGGTCGGTATTTGTTCCTTGCGGCCATCGCCGTGATGCAGGCGGTCATCTGCTGTGTCGGGGTGCTCGCGCTCGGCGTGCAAACCGTCTCGGCGCCGGCGCTCATCTTCGCCGCGGCGCTGGCGTCGCTTGCCTACCTCTCCATCATCTACGCCTTCTCCGTCACGCTGCAGCATATCGGCAAGGGCATCTGCGTCATCCTCGTGTTCGCCCAGATCCCCGGCGCCACGGGCCTCTATCCGATTGAGATGACCTCGCCGTTCTTCCAATCCATCTACCCGCTGTTCCCCTTCACCTACGGCATCGGGGCCATGCGCGAGGCCATCTGCGGCTTCTACGGCGGCCAGTACGTCTCCGACCTGCTCGTGCTCGCGCTGTTCCTCGTGCTGTTCATGGCGCTCGGGCTCCTCATCCGCCCGCTCATGGCGAACGTGAACCGCATGGTGGCCCGCCAGGTGCGCGACGGCGGCCTGTTCAACGGCGAGGACGTCGACATTCCCGTGCGCCCCTACCGCATCTCCCAGATCATGCGTGCGCTCTCCGACAAGGACACCTACGCCACGGCCCTGCAGCAGCGCTATGCGACGTTCAACCGCTGGTACCCGCGGCTCATGAAGGGCGCGCTCGTTTTGGGCGTGGCGGTGCCGGTGGTCCTTGCGGTCATCTTCGCCCTGACGCCGACCGAGAAGGTGTGGCTGCTCACGGGCTGGCTCATTTGGATCATCGTCATTTTCGTGGCGCTCGTGGTCATCGAGAGCCTGCGCTTCAGCTTCGAGCGGCAGCTGAAGCTAGAGAGCCTCTCCGACGCGAGCCTGATCGACCTGTACGGCGCCACGGCGGACGTGGAGCGGGCCGCCTGCATGGATGCGCGCGATGCGGGCTTCGGCGGTCGAGAGCACGAGAGTGACCGCGATGGCGCGCGCGATGGTGCGGAAGGGGAGGAGGCTCGTCATGAATAACGTCTGGCGCCTGTTCCGCTTCGATTTGGGCCGCTTGAAGGCCAACGTCATGTCCATCATCATCACGCTGGGCCTCGTTCTCGTGCCCTCGCTGTTCGCCTGGTACAACATCATCGCCTGCTGGAACGTCTTCGACAACACGGGCAACCTCACGGTGGCCGTGGCCAACACCGACGAGGGCTACCAGAGCGACCTCATCCCGCTGCGCATCAACATCGGCGACCAGGTGGTCTCCGCCCTGCGGGCCAACGACCAGATCGATTGGCACATCACCGACGAGGAGGACGCCATCGACGGCGCGAAGTCGGGGCGCTACTACGCCGCCGTGGTGATCCCGAAGAGCTTCAGCCGCGACATGCTCACCTTCTACACGGGCGACGCGGGCCACGCCGATATCGTCTACTACGCCAACGAGAAGAAGAGCGCCATCGCGCCGAAGATCACCGATCAGGGAGCCGACACGGTGTCCTACCAGGTGAATGCCGTGTTCGCCCAGACGCTCTCCGAGGTGTCGCTCTCGCTGGCCGAATCGCTTTCCAGCTTCGCCGACGAGGACGACTGGGACGGCCGCATCGCGGTGGTGGCCGATCATGTGCGCGAGATGGCCGATGCCTTCGACGACGCGTCCGGGGTGCTTTCGCTCTACGGCTCGCTCGCTCGCTCCTGCGAGGATCTCTCGCGCCATTCGGCCGACCTGGCCACCCAGGCCTCCACGGCTCTGGACGAGACGCTGTCCGCCGCGACGGGGCGGGCCGACGCGGTGCCGGCCACGGTGGACGCTCTGAAGAGCTCGGCGGATACGCTCAAGAGCTCGCTGGCTGACAGCGCCGCCGCCTTCGGGGCGGTATCCGATTCCGTCGACGCGCTGTTCGATGCGGCTTCCGGGGACAGTCAGGGCATTGCCAAGGATCTGCGCGCCCAGGCCGATGCGCTTGCGTCCCATGCGACGGTGTACCGCCAGGTGGCCGACAGCTTGGAAGGCGCCGCCCCGTCGCTGCCCGAGAGCCTCCGGCCCCAAGTGACCGCCCTGGCCGGCCGTGCGAGAGCGGTGGCGTCCCAGGCGGATTCCATGGCCGCGAGCCTGCGGACGGCCGCCGATAAGCTGGAGGCGGGCGACACCGATCTTTCCGCCGAGCGCGATGCCGCGAAGGCCAAGGCGGCCGAGGCCGCCGCCTCCATCAATTCCATCAAGGACGATTACGAGGCGAATGTGGCGCCGGGGCTCGCCTCGCTGGCAGAGCAGGCCGCCTCCATGGCCGATGCGCTCTCCGGCGTTTCCGACGACCTGAAGGGCGTCGGCGGCGAGCTGTCCGCCTCGGCCACCTCGGCGGCCGATGTCATGGCCGGCACCGCCGACAAGATAGCCGAGACCACCGAGAAGCTCAAGGGCGTCTCCTCGGGGCTGCGGGAGATGGCCTCCGATATCGACGGCGCCATCGCCTCGGGCGACCGCGACGCCCTGCGCGCCGTGCTCGGCTCCGATGTATCGGCCCTTTCGAAGGCGCTGGCGAGCCCGGTGGGCGTCGAGCGCATCGCGGTGTTCCCGGTGGAGAACTTCGGCAGCGCCATGGCGCCGCTCTACACGACGCTGGCCCTCTTCATCGGGTCGCTGCTCATTCTCGTGGTGTTCAAGCCGAAGGCGGACCTCCGCATCCAGAAGGAGGCGGGGCTTGTGAATCCGAAGCCGCGGCAGCTGTTCTTCGGTCGCTTCGCCGTCATGGCCGTGGTGTCGCTGGCCCAGTCGACGGTCATGGCGCTGGGCAACCTGTTCTTCCTCGATGTGCAGGTGACCTCGCCATGGCTGTTCATGGTGTGTTTCTGGGGCGCGGGACTTGTGTTCACCTTCATCATCTACGCGCTGGTGGTGTCCTTCGCCAACCTCGGCAAGGCCATCGCCGTGCTTCTGCTCATCGTGCAGGTGACCGGCTGCGGCGGCTCGTTCCCGCTGCAGATCATGCCCGATTTCGTGCAGGCCCTCTCGCCGTGGCTTCCCGCCACCCACGTGGTGAACGCCATGCGAAGCGCCATGATGGGCACCTACGGCAACGACTTCTGGGTGCAGATGGGCATGCTCGCCCTGTTCCTCATCCCGGCGGCGCTTTTGGGCCTCGTGCTTCGCAAGCCCCTGGAGAAGTTCATGGAATGGTACGTGGAAAAGGTGGAGAGCTCGAAGCTCATCAGCTAGCGCGCGCTGCGCGACCGTATCCGACCCCATCCCCCATGCTTCCCTTTTTGGCAGTGAATGCCACTTTGACCCCGAAATGGCAAGCCAAATGCCAGTTGAGGGTAGAAATGGTCGAAAAAACTCTGGTATGTTGCCGAAAAATCGACCATTTCGGGGTTGAAGTGGCATTTATCCCCGAAAATTGGAAAACGAGAATCGAGATGGTCTTGTTGAATGAAACTGGGACCTGGATGGGACGTCCTGCCAATGATAGGGCGGGATTGGAAATAACGGCGAGCACACGAAGGGGCCACCCGACGTGCCGCCGATCAAAGAGAGGAAAGATAGGCGACATGGGCGAGCCATTGACCGACGAGCAGATTGCCGAAGAGGAGAAGTTTCTCGCGGGGCTGCCCCGGGTGAACCTGGGGGCGCTGTTTTTGGCACCCGTGTGGGGGCCGGCCCATGGGATGTGGGCGGCGTTCCTCTTCTTCGTCGCATGGCTGTTCGCGGACAACGTGATTTACGCGGCCACGGTGGAGCCGACAGCGATGAACGTGGTGCTGGCCATTCTCATGGCCGCGGGGCTGGTGGGCGCAACCGCGGTGTTCGCCATCGTGGCGCAGCCTTTCGCGGCGCATCGGGCCGAGAACATGGGGGTGAGTCGCGAGACCTACCTGCGGCGGCAGCGCATCTGGGCCGTTGTTGGCGCGATCATCGCCGTGGCCATCGTGGCGTTTGCCACCTGGTACAACTTGGATCTGCGCCCGACGCTGGATACCTGGGCCTAAGGAGAAGGCATGGAAGCGAGCGAGCGCACGGCGGCGGTGTTCTTCGTCGGGAACCGACTCATGCTGGACGATGGCGTGGGGCCGGCGGCCTACGACGAGATACTTGCCGGCTATGACATCCCCGAGAACGTGACGCTGGTGGACGTCGGCTGCATGTCGCTGGACATGCTGCCCTACGTGGAACGTTGCGACCTTATCCTCACGGTGGACGCCGTGGACGGCACGGGCGACGCGCCGGGCACCGTGTACCGGTTTGAGCCGGATGCCATGGCGCGCCATTCCGGCCCCGAGGCGTCGCTGCACGATTTGAAGCTCGTCGACCTGTTCGACGCCGCATCGCTCATGGGCTACGAGGCCGAGGGCTTCTGCCTGGGCATGCAGGTGGGCAATCCCTCCCCGGAGCAGTTCGTTGTGGGGCTCACCCCCGAATGCGCCGCCGCCCTGCCCCTGCTGGTGGAAACCGTCGTGGCCGAGCTGCACCGCCGCGGCTTCCCCTTGCAGAAGAAATAGAAGGGGCGACCAAGGTCGCCCCCTACGGGGGGTGAGACGGCGACTATCCGCTATGGAAGCGGGAAGGGTCCTACTCCCACTGGCCTCGGGTGGGGCACAGATCGCCGACGATGCAGTCGGCGCAGCGGGGGTTGCGGGCGCGGCAGAACTCGCGGCCGAAATGCACCCACTGGTGGTTGATGAACAACCACTGCTCGCGCGGGTACACCTTCAGAAGGATGTCCTCCACCTTCTGCGGCGTGTCAGCTGAGGGCCCGGCCAGCTTCAGCCGGTGGGCGATGCGGAAGACGTGGGTGTCCACGGCGATGCCCTGGGGATCCTTGAAGGCTTCGCACATGACGCAGTTGGCGGTCTTGCGGCCCACGCCGGGCAGCTTCTGCAGCTCATCTACGTCGGCGGGCACCTCGCCGCCGAAATCCGCCGTCACCATTTGTGCGAGTGCCACGAGGTTCTTCGCCTTGCTTCGGAAGAACCCCAGCGAGTGGATGATCTCCGCCACTTCGTCCGATGAGGCGGCCGCCATGGCCGCTGGGGTAGGGAAGGCCGCGAACAGGCGCGGCGTCACCTTGTTCACGGCGGCGTCGGTGCACTGGGCCGACAGCACCACGGCCACGGTGAGCTCGAAGGGCGTGCGATAGTCGAGCGACGCCTTCCCAGGGCCGTAGTGCTCGAACATGCGCTCCTCGATGGCCGCCGCCCGCTCCCGCTTGCTCGCCAGGGATTCCCGTGCCATGCTGCCTCCTTACCTTTTGCGCCGGCCTGCGTCGCCGCTGTGTCGTTTTCGCTATTGTCGCACAGCGCGGGCTCCTTCTCGAGGAATAGTTAGGGGAATCGCGGCGGGACGGTTTACTTCTTTGCTACTATTGGCCCCCCGTTCGCGTCGCTGCGCGCCCCAGTGCGCTACACTGTGCGAGGCGCTCATCCCGGGCGCCGACCGCCCGCTCGGGCGGCTTTTGCCGTTTGCCCTACTGGAAAAGAGACCGCTGTGCTCATCGATTCGCTCGCCTTCACGCTGGAGAAATCCGGCTGTCTGGATACGTTCTGGGGAAAGCTCGATGCCGGCGAGGACGCCACCTTGGGTGTGGCCGCCTCGGCGCGGCCCTTCCTCGTGGCGGCCCGCTTCGCCCATGCGCCCCAGCCCACGCTCGTCGTCGTGGCCGGCGAGGACGCCGCCGTCGCCTTCGCCCGCAACGTGGCCGCCTATGTGGGGGAGGAGCGCGTGCTGCGCTTCCCGGAGCGCGACGATTACCCCTTCGACCCGAAGCCGGCCGATCGTCGCGTCATCGCCCAGCGCATGGAGGCCGCCTGGGCGCTCAAGAGCGGCCGCGAAGTCGTGGTGGTGGCGAGCGCCCGGGCGCTGCTGCGCCTGTTGCCGCCGGTAGAGGCGAATGCTGCGCGGCCGATCGCGCTTACGGCCGGCGAGGAGCTCGAGGATATGGGCGTCGAGGGCGTCGAGGAGCTGGGCGACCTGCCCCGCGCCCTGGAGGCCGCCGGCTACGCCAACACCGGCGAGCTGGACGGCCCGGGCACCTTCGCCGTGCGCGGCGGCACCGTGGATGTGTTCCCCGGCAACCTGTCCTTTCCGGTGCGGCTCGACTTCTTCGGCGACGAGCTGGACGAGATTCGCCGCATCGTGCCCGCCACGGGGCAGACCATCTCTTCGCTGCCCTCCGTGGAGATTTACCCCGTCTCTGAGTTCCCCACCTCCCCCCGGGCGCTGGCCGACGCGCGGCGCGCCCTGGAAAAGCCGGCGCTCACCAACCCGGCTCTGCGCGATGTGCTGGAGAAGCTGGAAGGGGGGCTTCGCTTCGACGGCGCCGATGTGGTGCTGCCGTTTCTGTACAAGAAGCCGGTGACGCTGGGCGCCTACGCCGGAGCGGGCACGTGTGCGGCCCTCATCGAGCCGCGTTCGCTCTTCGATGATGCGGCCCACGCCGCAGATGACATCGCCGAGCGCGCCCGGGGTACCAACATCGCGCTCGCGGGCCTGTTCGCCGAGCCGGCGGCGTTGGACTTCGGGGGCGAGGTGCGGGCCACTTATGTCTCCATCATGCGGGTCGGCGGCGCGCTGGACGACGAGCTGCCGGTGAAGCGCGTCGATGTGGCCGGGATGCCCGACAAAATATTCGGCAAGCTGAAGAGCCTCGCCGCCGACCGCTACACCATCGTCTTCTCGGCTCCGAACTTGCGCGCCCGCGAGACCATGCGCCACGCCTTCGTCGATCACGGTATTCCCATCCAGATTGTGCAACCGGAAAATTTGGACGATGGCGAGTCGCAACCCGAAAGCACAGAGGCCGACACCCCGGCCCAGGCCAAACGCCGCCTGCGGCGGGGGGTCGTCAACATCGTGGACAACGACATCCCGCTCGGCATGATCATCCCGAAGGCGCATCTCGCGCTGGTGTCGGCCGCCGACACCCAGGGTTCGCGCGCCGCCAGCCGCCGCGTGCGCTCCCGCGTGGATGCCACCGAGGTCACCTTTCCGTTCAAGCCCGGCGACTACGTGGTGCACGCGGCCCACGGCATCGCTTTTTTCCGCGATCTGGTGCGCCGCGAGGTGGACGGCACCGAGCGCGACTACCTGCAGCTGGAATACGCCGAGGGCGACAAGCTGTTCGTCCCCGTGGAGCAGCTCGACCGCGTGACCCGTTACGTGGGGCCGGAAGGCGGCAGCCCCCGTCTTACCCGCCTGAACACGAGCGACTGGGCTCGGGCCATGAACCGCGCCCGCAAGGCCACCAAGAAGCTCGCCTTCGACCTCGTGGACGTGTACGCCCGCCGCGCCGCCACCCAGGGCTTCCGCTTCTCGCCGGACACCCCCTGGCAGCGCGAGATGGAGGAGGCCTTCCCTTACACCGAGACCCGCGACCAGCTCGCCGCCATCGCCGATGTGAAGCACGACATGGAATCGCCGCGACCGATGGACCGTCTCATCTGCGGAGACGTCGGCTTCGGCAAGACCGAGGTGGCCCTGCGCGCCGCCTTCAAGGCCACTCAGGACGGCAAGCAGGTGATGGTGCTCTGTCCGACCACTATTCTGGCCCAGCAGCACTACACCTCCTTCAAAGACCGCTTCGACCCCTTCGACGTCACCGTGGAAGTGCTCTCGCGCTTCCGCACGCCCGAGCAGCAGAAAGCAGCGCTGGAGGGCTTCGCCAAAGGCGACGTGCAGGTGCTCGTGGGCACGCACCGGCTGCTCTCGCGCGATGTGAACCCGCACGATCTGGGACTGGTCATCATCGACGAGGAGCAGCGCTTTGGCGTGCAGCACAAAGAGCAGCTGAAGAACTTGCGCGAGTCCATCGACGTGCTGACGTTGTCGGCCACCCCCATCCCGCGCACCATGCAGATGTCGCTGTCGGGGGTGCGCGATATGTCGCTCATCCTAACGCCGCCCGACGAGCGGCGCCCCGTAGAGGTGCACGTGGGGGAGTGGGATCCCGACGTCGTATCGGCCGCCATCCGCTACGAGTTGGCGCGGGGCGGCCAGGTGTACTACGTGTCCAACCGCGTGCGCTCCATCGACGAGGCCGTGGACCGCGTGCATGCCGCCGCCGGGGAGGCGCGGGTCGGCGTGGCCCACGGGCAGATGACCAAGGAGGAGCTGGAGCAGGTGATGGAGGAGTTCGCCGCCGGCGAGCTGGACGTGCTCGTGGCCACCACCATCATCGAGAGCGGCATCGACAACCCCCACACCAACACGCTCATCATCGAGGACGCCCAGCGTCTGGGCCTCGCCCAGATGTACCAGCTGAAGGGCCGCGTGGGCCGCTCGTCCACCCAGGCCTACGCCTACTTCATGTTCCCCGAGAACGTGCCTTTGACCGAGGAGGCCGCCGCGCGCCTCACCGCCATCAACGAGCACCAGGATCTGGGCAGCGGCATGCGCATCGCCATGCGCGATCTGGAGATCCGCGGCGCCGGTTCTATGCTGGGCGCCGAGCAGTCCGGCAATATGTCAGCCGTGGGCTTCGACCTGTTCGCCCAGATGCTCAACCAGGCCGTGAACGAGACCCGCGAGGGCGTGGGCGCCTCAGGCGAGCTGCCGCCGGCGCTTTCCGACATCACCGTGAACATCCCCGGTCACGCCTACCTGCCCGAGGAGTACATTCCCGACGCCGACGCCCGGGTGCTGTGGTACCGCAAGCTGGCTTCGGCCTCCACGGTGGAGGAGGTGGCCGCCCTCCGCGAGGATATGCTCGCGGAGGCCCCCGAGATGCCCGAGGCGGCGGCCAACCTCTTCGAGCGCGCATGGCTGAAGGCCTTCGCCAACGAGCACGGGGTCAAGCTCATCTCCGTGGCGGCGGGCAAGCTCATCGTGGAGCCCATCGACATCCCCGCTGCTGCCATGAAGCCCCTGCGCCGCGCGGCCGGCCGCTACCAGACGGACAAGCGCAAACTGACGCTGCCTTTGCGCTACTTCTCGGAGGAGGAACGCGACAACCTGCTTCCGGCTATCGTGCACTTCCTGGAGAAACTCTTCGGCGAGACCGACGCCGAAGAGGGGGCTCCTTTCGCGGAGATGGAGGGCGGCGCTTCCGGCTCTGCCTCCGATCCTGCCTCTTCTGTCCCCCGGGGTATCGCAACAGATCCCGCTGCGGGCGTTTCCAAAAATGCTCGGACAGGCTCTGCTAAGGCTGTTTCGCAAAATGCCCCGACCGATTCCCGCAGGGGCGGACCGAGGTCCGCCCTGGGCCAGGACCCGGCCAAGGGCTCAGCGTCAGCCGCTCCCGCTCCCACTCGCCCCACGGGGCGCAGCGAACGGCGCGCCAACAACCTCGCCAAGGGCGATGCCGCCCGCGAGCGTTTGGCCGCCAAGCGCGCCGCCCGTGCCGCCAAGCGCGAAGAGGGGCGATAGCCGCGCCGCCCGCGCCGCCAAGTGCCGAGGGCGGCAGTAGGGAGGTCGCTTTGCCCGCAGCGGTCGAAGGTGCGTCCTCTCTGGCTCCTTGTGCATGGGATGGTGTATGCTGCCTCTGCGGCAACGGATTTCGATGGATTGCACGGAGGTGAGACGGCGGTGAACGCTTCTAAGGTCTTCTGGCGAGGGGTGGTATGTGCCCTGGCGGGTGCGACGCTGTGGGGATTCTCAGGAGCCTGTATCCAGTTTCTCGCGGAGAGTTACGAGGTAAGCTCCGCCTTCATCTCCGCCGTACGTGCCGGCGTGGCGGCCCTGCTGTTCGCCGTCTTCGTATTCGTTACGCGTCGCGAGGCTCTGCTCTCGCTGCTGGGGAGCCCCGCCGCCCGTCCGACGCTCGTTCTGTTCGGCGTGGGGCTGTACCTCTCGCAGATCACCTATGCGGTGTCGGTGGCCCTCACCAACGCCGGCACGGCCACGGTGCTCCAGGCCACCTGCACGGTGTTCGTCATGCTTATCACCTGCGCCCGAGCGCGCCGTCTGCCGCGCGTCGCCGACTTTGTCGGGCTGATGTGCGCGATGGCCGCCGCGACGCTCATCGCCACCCAGGGAGACTGGGGCGTCATCGTGCTGCCGGTGGCGGGCTTGGCTTGGGGCATTGCCAACGCCTTGTCCGAGACGCTCTACATCATGGCGCCCCAACGGCTCTACGGCCGATGGGATCGCCCCACCATCATCGCCTGCGGGATGGTCATTAGCGGTATTGTCGCCGTTCTCGTGTGGCTCATCGGAGAGATGATCGTTTCGCTGCTCGCCGCCCCTTCTGTCGCCCTCGGCGCTGCGGGCTCGATTCTCGCCGACCTTTTCGGCACCGCCGGCAGTTTCGTTCCCGACATGGACGCTACAGGCTGGCTCGCTCTTGTCGGTGGCGTGGGCGTTCTTGGTACCTTTGCTGCTTTCGGGCTGTTCCTCTACGGCGTGTCGCTCGTGGGCTCGGTGAAGGGGAGCCTTCTGGGCGTGGCTGAGCCGGCCGGTGCCATGGTCATCGCTGCCTTGTGGCTGCACACTCCGTTCTCTGCCTGGGATTGGATCGGCCTTGTCCTCATGGCCGCCATGATCGCCCTCGTCTCCCTCTCCGGGCAGAATTCCGAAGGCAAAAGGAAGCGCTCAGGCGCCCGCTAAAAGTACCGCCATGGTGCCCCTTGTTTTTTAGATGGATCGAAGTAGGGCGGGGATCGTAGCAGCGTCAAACCGCAGTTATGTCGCGGCAGTGTCTCGTTTTCGCTGTGGACAACTCTATGAGCAGGCACTTTGTAAATAGGCACACATGAAATGACCACAACTGGAAGGCTTGCAACATAACTGATGAGTGGCAGTTTGCGTTGTGCCGAAGCGGTGGAGTCATAATGGGTAGAGCGAGGAAGCGTGATAAAGGAGTGTCTAATGGAAAAATTGCCGCCGGTTGAGAAAGTGTACGAGGCGTGGACGGCGCTGGTCGACGATCGCTACGATTTGAGTCCGGAAGCGCTTATCGTGCGATCGTCGGACGGGTCGAAGGAGTACCGGGTGACCTGGGACGACGAGGGACGCTACCGCTCCAACGACAACGCGACGTTCTGGCAGGGGTATGCGGGATACCCTGTCATCATGGCGCTCATGCTGCAAGGACGCGTGCCCTTCAATGGGGAGGTGGCCGCTTGGTTCAAGGGCATTCCGTGGAAGGCGCTCAACGATGCCCACAAGCGCGACTACGCTGCCGCGCTGGCCGAGGCCTTCGAGCGCGCGGGCCTCGACATGCCTCGGCAGTTGCAAGCCGAGGAAGCCGCCGCTGAGGTAATGGAGGCCCTGCGGGAGTTGCCCGTTTCCGTGAGGAGGCCGACAAGGAGGTAGTGGTCAGGGCGACGGCCTCGATGTGCGCTCTCAGGTAAAGAGGAGCCACGGCGATTGCGGCTTACGGTGCGGGCGATGCCGAGCTACGCTACTTGGCCCGGGCACGCTTCATGCGGGCGCGGGCGAGGGCCGCGGCGCCGCCCGAGACGACGGCCAGAGCTCCCACGGCGAGCAGCGCATCGGTGGCCGCGTCTCCAGTCTGTGGAACGCCGCGGTAGGCGATCGAGCTGCTGCGGTAAGTATGCGTGCCAGACGCCGCGCTGGATGTGCTGGGTTTGGCTGTCGCCTTAGAGGCGTCATCCTTGTCCGCGCCCTTCGTCCCGTTGCCGTCGGTCTGGTCGTCGGCTGCGGTGCTGCCATCTGTCTTGTCCCCGGCATTCGCGTTGGCGTCTCCGCTCGGCTGCCCGTCGTTTGCCGTTCCCGTCTGTCCGTCGCTCGGGTTGCCCTCGCCGCCCTCGTTGCCCGATGGCGTGCTCGGGGCGTTCAGCTCCTCCACGGTGGCGCCAGGGGCAGCGGCCGCTGCTGTTCGGGCTGCGCCGGCGTCACCATAGTAAACGGTCTTGCCTCCATCGTGAACGACGGCCTGGGCGTTGTGCTTGGCCGTTGAGGCGGGCACGACGGAAAAGGGGGCCGTCGCGTGAGCGTCGGCGGGGACGAACTCGGCGTAGGAATCGGCCACATAGGGCGCTACGTCCTGGTTGTAACTGCCGCCCTTAAGCGCGAGTGACCCCGTGCCGCTCACGGTGGCCAAAGGCTCGGGCTTGCCGTCGGCTCCCTCGGCGGTCGCCACGTCGCCCTGTCCGGTTACCGTCAGGGCTCCATCCCGAAGGGACAGGCCGCCGTCCGTGGCGAAGAAGAGGTTGAAGCCGGCCAGATCCAGCGTGAGCTCGCGGCCGTCGGAAACGGAGAGGGTCGGCTGTTCGCTCACGCTGCTGACGAGCTTGATGGTGCTGTGATCGGGGGCCGTTGCGAAGGCGCCCGCGAGCGTGGCGTAGCGCGTCGCTCCGGTCTGGGCCACCCAGGCGCTCCCGTTGTCGCGCACGGTGAAATCGCTCGGCGTGTTGTTGTAGGCGTAGGGGCCCTTCAAGGGAGCCGTGATGGCATTGAGCGGGGTGGCGCTCACGTTGTTCTCCACGAGGATGCCCTCGGGCACCGTGGAGGGCAGCGACGAGATGTCGGCGTTCTGCAGGTTGCCCACGATGCCCCCGGCGAAGCTCGAGCTGGTGATGGACGCGGCCGTATTGGTGTTTCCGCTTACGGTGCCCGCGTTGTAGAACGTGCCGACGATGCCGCCGGCGCAGCTGCCGCCTTGCACGGAGGCGCTGTTGGCGCAGCCGGTCACCGTGATGGGCGCGCTGGCGGCGTAGGCGGGCGCGGCGCCGTCGTAGCGGGCCCATCCCACGATGCCCCCGATGCCGTAGGCACTGGCGTTACTCGTGGAAACCGCCCCGGAATTGGTGCAGCCGCTCACGGCGCCGTAGTTCTTCTGCTCGCCGACGATGCCGCCGACAGAGTAGCTCGTGCCGGCAATGGCGCCGCTGTTCTCGCAATTCGACACGAAGGTCGCGCTGAGGCCGGCGATGCCGCCGATGCAGTCGGTGCCGGAAATGCTCCCGCTGTTGCGGCATCCGGTGATGGCCATGCGGCCGGTGGGGGTGGTGTAGTAGGCGGCGCCCACGATGCCGCCGGCGTTGCCCACGCCGCCCGCGGCGGTGACCGAGGCGCTGTTCTCGCAGTTCTCGATGGTGCCGGATAGCGTCATGCGCCCCGCGATGCCGCCCACGCCCGCCTTGCCGGAAACGGATCCGGAGACGCTTACGCCGGATACAGTGGAATCGTTCGCCAACATGCCACAGAGGATGCCCGCCAGCTCGCTTTGAGGCACGGCGATCTTCGTGTCGGCCACGGTGAGGTTCTTCGCAGTGGCCCCGTCCAGAATGCCGAAGAGCCCGATGGCGTAGTCGGCGCCCTGGGTCGAAGTGATCTTCAGGCCGCTCACGGTGTGGCCCGCGCCGTCGAAGGTGCCAGCGAAAGGTGTGCTGCCCTCGGCGATGCCGCTGCTCTTGCGCGTGCCGGCGCCGATGGGCGTCCACTCGGCGCCCTCGAGATCCACGTCGGCGCCGAGGGCCACGTATTTGCCGTCATAGTCGTCGCCTGCGTTCACAGCATCGCGGAAGGCCGCTAGCTGACTTGCATTCTCGATGAGGTAGGGGTCGGCCTCGGTGCCCGCGCCCGAGGCGAAGACAGCGCTGTCCACGGCCCAGGCCGGGGACGCCCAGCAGAGAGCGGCGAGAAGGGCGAACGCGGCAACGGCCCAGCGGAGGGACACCGACGAGTGCGGAAAGAAGCGGGCGGTGAAGGCGTGTACGGAACGGTGCGGGGCCATGGTGGTTTCCTCTCTTACGGCGTCGTGCGAGCGTGCGGAACGGGGCATGGCGGGCGCGCCCTTCGAGGATGGCCGTGCGAAGCCCCTGCAGCGACGCTTCCAGTCTAGGCGCGCCGTTGCCCTCTCTTCGGGTTGCCGTCCAACCGATACGGCCCCACCGCCGAACTGTCACGGAGCGTCACGGCACCGTTGCGCTGCGGACACGAGCCCTGCACCGAACCGTCGCCGAGCCGGATGTGGTCAATGAATGATGGGTCTGCCCCCGTGCTATACTGGCGCTATTACCTGAAACGACCCCGAGGACTGAAGGAAACCCATGACCACGACCAAGCCCGTGCGCGTCCGCTTCGCGCCTTCTCCCACCGGCAAGCTGCACATCGGCGGCGCCCGCACCGCCATCTACAACTGGGCCTTCGCCCGTGCTACCGGCGGCACCTTCGTCCTGCGCATCGAGGACACCGACCCGGAGCGCTCCACCGAGGAGAACACCCAGATCATCCTGCGAGCCCTCCGCTGGATGGGACTCGATTGGGACGAGGGCCCCGAGGTGGGCGGCCCCTGCGGCCCCTACTTCCAAACCCAGCGCACCGCCACCTACGAGGCGGCGCTGCAGAAGCTCATCGACGCCGGCGCCGCCTACCCGTGCTTCTGCACCAAGGAGGAGCTGGATGCCAAGCGCGAGGCCGCCGAGAAAACCGAGGGAGGTTACGCGGGCTACGACCGCACCTGCCGCGCCATTCCGGCCGACGAGGCCGCCGCGCGCGTCGCGGCCGGCGAGCCCCATGTCTGGCGCCTGAAAGTGCCCGACGACCACGGTCCGGTCACGTTCAAAGATGCCGTCTACGGCGACATGAGCTTCCCCATCGATGTGATGGACGACATGATCCTGCGCCGCACCGACGGCACCTTCACCTACAACTTCGCCGTGGTCTGCGACGACGTGAACATGGCCATCACCCATGTCATCCGCGGCGACGACCATCTCTCCAACACCCCGCGCCAGGTGCTCATCTACGAGGCCCTGGGCGCCGAGGTGCCGCTGTTCGCGCACCTGTCCATGATCCTCGGCCCCGATGGCAAGAAGCTCTCGAAGCGCCACGGCGCCACTAACGTGGAGGAGTACCGCGACCGCGGGTATCTGCCCGACGCGCTCGTGAACTTCCTCGCGCTGCTCGGCTGGTCGCTCGATGGCGAGACCACCATCATCCCGCCGGCGGAGCTGTGCCGCACGTTCTCGCTCGATCGCATCACGAAGAAGCACTCCATCTTCGACGAGAAGAAGCTCGACTGGATGAACGGCGTCTACATCCGCGATATGGGCGCTGCCGCCTGGGTCGACGCCGCCAAGCCCTGGCTCGCCCAGACCAACCTGGACGGGTCGAACGTGCCGGACGGCATCACCGTCGTGCCGACGCCCACCAAGGAGGAGGCGGAGGCGGCCGCCCGCGAGTTGCGCCTTCCCGGAGCCGACGTGGACGCCGACACCTGGGAGGCGTGCCTGGCCGACGTGGACGACGATCGCGAGTTCTACGAGGCCATGTACCCGCTCGTGGCCGAGCGGCTGGCGCATTTGGACGAGATCCCCGCCAAGCTGGCGTTTCTGTTCTGGGGCGACTCGGTGGTGCTCGACGAGAAGAGCGTCCAGAAGGTGCTGTTGAAGGAGGGCGCGCGAGCCGACGAGGCGCTCGCCATTTGTCGGGCCATCCTCGCCGACGACGACAACCCGTGGGACGCCGAGGCGCTCGAGGAGCTCTGCCGCGCCGCCGGTGAGGAGGCCGGGCTCAAGCCGAAGCTTCTGTTCCAGCCCTTGCGCGTGGCCGTGTGCGGCAACATGGTGTCGCCGCCTTTGTTCGAGGCCATGATGCTGATGGATCCCGCCGACATCGTCGCCCGCATCGACGGCGTCACCGAAACCGTGTTCAGCGAGCGCGCCAACTAGCGGGCGCGCAAACCAGAAAGGTCGAAGACCATGGACGAGAATAGCAACACCCCGAGCGCTTCCGGCGCGCCGGAACCCCAACAGCCGGCACCCCAGCCCGAGGCCGCGCCGGCGCAGCCGATGCAGCCGACAGCTGCCGCGCCCGAGAACCCCTTCGCCGCCTTCGGGGCGTCCGCGTCCCAGCCCGTGTCCGCCCCCGAGGCCGCGCCCGCAGCGGTGCCCCCCGAGGTCGCGCGGCCGGCGTCTGCGGCGACGGCGCCGACGCAGCCCTACTACGACGCCGCAGCGGCACAGGCCGCTCAGCAGCCCTACGCCCCTTATGGGCAGGCCGCCGATGCTGGGCAGCCCTGCGCCCCTTATGCCCAGGCCGCGGCCCAGCAGCCGACCTACGCACCCTACGATGCCGCAGGCTATGGCACCTACGGCGCGGGCAATCAGCCCCCGGTGCCCCCGGCGCCCGCGCAGAACATCTATCCGGGCTACGAGCCGCCCAATCCCAATCAGAAGCGCCGCTGGCCGTGGTTTCTGCTGGGGCTGGCCGTGGGCCTCGTCATCGGCATGGGCGGCTGTGCCAGCTGCGTGGGTATCATGGCCCTGGCCGACTACGACAGCAGCTACGACAGCTACAACAGCTACGATGACGGTTATGACTACAATTACGATTACGACTTCGGCGACACCGACATGTGGGCTCCCGAGGACAGCTACGGTACCGACGAGGACGCCTCGCCCTACGGCGGCTTCACCCTCGACGAGATCGCCTCGGTGTTCGAGGCCGACGGCGTCGCGGCGGGCGAGCCGGGCGAGGGCGATGTTTGTGCCAAGGGCTTCTACACCGTAGGACCCCAGGGTCAGATTCCCGCCGGCCTGTATTATTTGGAAGGCTCCAACGAGAAGCTCTCCCACTACTACGTGTTCGACGGGGACGACGGCCGCTACAGCCTCGATGACTCCGTGCAGTACTTCGGCAACTACTTCGTTGACCTGGACGAGGGAGACCTCATCGTGTTCGATCCCGGCGACGAGGCGACCATGTACCCGGCTCCTTCCACCTCCACTAACCCGACGGCGCCCTATACCAACGGCTGCTACCGTGTGGGCATCGATATCCCCGCGGGCAGCTACACCATCACCGCGGCCACGGTGGGCGAGGGCGAGACCGACGAGGACTCGGCGGCCTTCGTCATGAAGAACCTCGACTTCGACGACGACTCCATTGTGGACACCAAGTACGTCATTCCCGGCGGCGAGCAGACGGTCACGGTCAGCAACGGCCAGTACCTCGAGCTCTTCGCCGCCACCGCCACCCCCGTGGCCCAGGGGTAAGGGCAACCACCTGCGTGGACGCCAGTGCATTAGATCCGTAGGGGGCGACCTTGGTCGCCCCTTCCAACCAGAGAGATTTTTCCTGCCGATGAGGGGCGACCGAGGTCGCCCCCTACGAAGGTTGACCGGAAGGAAAGGATTCCTATGGCAAAGCGGTTGAGCGATCACCCCACGTTGGAAGAGCTGAACGACTTCTTCGGTCACGACCGGTTCGCCGAGCACGCGGGCTGTCGCATCGTGGAAGGATCGCGCGATCACGCCGTGTGCGAGCTGGACATCCAGGACCACCACCGCAACGCGCTGGGCAACGTCATGGGCGGCGCCATCTTCACCTTGGCCGACTTCGCCCTGGCCATTGCCAGCAATACCGGCGAGAACCCGAGCGTATCGGTGTCGAGCACCATCGAATATCTCAGTGCCTCGAAGGGGGTGCGCCTCATTGCCACCTGCGACGCGGACAAGTCCGGCCGGCGTCTCGGCTTCTACAACACCGACATCACCGACGACACGGGCCGCCGCATAGCAAAGGTCACTGCCACCGTCTTCCGAGAGAGCGAGTAGACAGAGTAGGGAAGAAGACTTCCGCAAGAGCAGGCAGATCGAATGAAGGAATAAAAGGGCCTCAACCGGGGTCCTTTTCAATCGCCCTAGATCATTTGGGGAGGCGCGGGGATGCCTTGACCGAGCGAGTTCCGCTGCAGGTCAATCTTCGTAGGGGGCGACCTTGGTCGCCCCTCTCAACCGGAGAGACGTTGCCTGTCGCGAGGGGCGACCAAGGTCGCCCCCTATGGAAGGAGCGGCCAGCGAGGACTGCCTGGACGAATTAGAATGCTGTGCGGCTCCCCGCCGGGAGAGCCGCAGCAGAGCGAATCAGAATGCCCCGTGTTTCCTCGCCAGAAGAGTCGCAACCGGGTTACTCGACCCCGCAGGCCGCCCGCAGGGCGTCGACGCGGTCGGTCTTCTCCCAAGTGAACTCGGGAAGCTCGCGGCCGAAGTGGCCGTAGGCCGCTGTCTTCTGGTAGATGGGGCGGCGCAAGTCCAGTTCGTCGATGATGGCGCCGGGGCGCAGATCGAACACCTCGGACACGGCGCGCTCGATATCCTCTTCCGGGACATGGTTCGTGCCGAAGGTCTCCACCATGACGCTCACCGGCTTCGCCACGCCGATGGCGTAGGCGATCTGCACCTCGCAGCGGTCGGCCAGTCCTGCGGCCACGACGTTTTTGGCTACCCAGCGCGCCGCATAGGCTGCCGAGCGGTCCACCTTGGTGCAGTCCTTGCCGGAGAACGCCCCGCCGCCGTGGCGGCCCATGCCGCCGTAGGTGTCGACGATGATCTTGCGGCCGGTGAGACCGGCGTCGCCCATGGGGCCGCCGATGACGAAGCGGCCCGTGGGGTTCACGTAGATCTCGCAGTCGTCGGCGAGCGCCACCCCTTCGGCCTCGAACACCGGGCGGATGACCGTCTCGATGACGGCCTCGCGCAGGGCGTCCTGCTCGATGTCCTCGGAGTGCTGGGTGGACACGACCACCTTCTCAACCGCCGTGGGCGCTCCGTCGATGTAGCGCACGGACACCTGGGTCTTGCCGTCGGGGCGCAGAAATTCCAGCGTGCCGTTCTTGCGCACCTCCGTGAGTCGCTCGGAGAGGCGATGGGCCAAATAGATCGGCATGGGCATGAGCGTGCTCGTCTCGTTGCAGGCATAGCCGAACATCATGCCCTGGTCGCCCGCGCCAATCGTCTCGTAGGGGTCGGCCGCGGCCGCCTCGTCGCGCTGGGCCTCGAAGGACTCGTCCACGCCCTGGGCGATGTCGGAGGACTGCTCGTGGATGGAGCTCATGACGGCGCAGGTGTTGCCGTCGAAGCCGTACTTCGCGCGGTCGTAGCCGATGGAGCACACCACGTCGCGCGCGATGGACTGCACGTCCACGTAGGCCTGGGTGCGAATCTCGCCGGTGACGAAGACGGTGCCCGTGGTGACGAGCGTCTCGCAGGCGCAGCGCATCTTCGCCGGGTCGGCCGGGTTGCCGTCGGGTGCAATGTAGCCCTCCTCGGCCAGGGCGATCTCCTTGGCCAGGATGGCGTCCAGAATGGCGTCGGAAATCTGGTCGCAGATCTTGTCCGGGTGTCCTTCCGTGACGGATTCGGACGTGAACAGGTACGATGAGTGCTTTTCAGCCATAAGAGTCCTCTCTTATCGGTGTTGGCCGGACCACCTTGGCGCTCAGGTGAGGGACGCGTCAGGTTGGTGTCGGGATCATCGAGCCAACTCTCTACCCCGACTCTGGATAATGCAGATCGCGCGTCCGATGCGGGCGCGCGATCAAGTATGCTAACGGTTCGAAGGAGCGGGCGCAAGGGGAGGAGTCGGCCTACGCGGTAACTTCATCGGCGGCCCTCTCGGCCCTCTCGGCGGCGCCATCCACGGCCTGCTCCGCCACGGCGGCGTCGGCCTGGGAGAGCAGGGCTCCCTCGTCTAGGGCGCATCTCAGCTCATCGGCCAGCGCCGGCTCCAGTGCCATCTCGTCCACGGGGCGGTCCGGATTGAAGGCCCCGTGCATGGTGCGGCCGAGCCGCGCGAACTTCGCCTTGTCGGTGTCGGCCATGCCGCAGAACTGGCGTGCTCGGTAGGGCGCGCGCTCGTCGGCGCCGTCCGTCCACAGACGCTCGGCCTCGGGCGCCCACGCCCGGGCCGCCGGACGGCATTTCTCGGCCAGCTCGTGGGCGCTTTCCGTTTCCACGAGGTCGGTGCCGTGGGCGCCGCTCCTCTCGACCATCTCTTCCAAGCAGTCGGGATTCTCGAGCATCGGACAGGGCCGCAGCAAGTTGTCGTTGAAGGGCTGGCCTTCGTAGTAGGCCATGAACAGCGGGCTCTTCAGGCATTCCAGCAGCGGTTGCTCGCGGATGTTGGCGTTGGAGTAGTGGATGAACACGCAGGGCTCCACATCGCCTGCCGCGTTGATGTGCAGATAGCGGCGTCCTCCGGCGATGCAGCCGCCGACGAACTCGCCGTCGTGCTGGAAGTCGAGCGTCAGGATGGGCTTCTCCGCCCGCACGCGGCGGTTGAAATGGTAGAGCAGTTTGCGGTCGTCCGGCGTGGGCATGAGCTCGGTCGGCGCGCCCTTGCCCACGGGCATGTAGGTGAAGACCCAGGCGAAGAGCGCCCCTTTGTCGATGAGCCAGTCGAAGTACGCGTCGGAGGCCACGGAGTGCGCGTTGTCGTGGGTGTAGCAGATGGACACGCCGAAGGGCAGCCCGTGGCTCGCGAGAAGATCCATGGCCGCGTCCACCTTGGCGTAGGTGCCCGCGCCGCGCCGTCCGTCGGTGGCCGCTTCGTCGCCCTCGGCGGAGATGGCCGGCACGAAGTTCTTCACGCGGATCATCTCCTGGCAGAACCCCTCGTCGATGAGCGTGGAGTTCGTGAAGCACAGAAACGCGCAGTCCGGATGGGCCTCGCACAGCCGAATGAGGTCGCGCTTGCGCACGAGGGGCTCGCCGCCGGTGTAGATGTACACATGCACGCCGAGTTCTTTGCCCTGGCGGATGATGGAGTCGATCTCGTCATAGGCGAGGTTCAACGCGTGTCCGTACTCGGCGGCCCAGCAACCGGTGCAGTGGAGGTTGCAGGCGCTCGTCGGATCCAGCAGGATGGCCCAGGGGATGTTGCACTGATGGCGCTCGCGCATCTTCTCCTGCTTGCCCCAGGCGAGGAAGTTCGCGTCCACGATGAAGGTCTTCAGCAGATCGGCCCGCACCTCGGGGTTCAAGTCCATGACGCGCATGATGAGCTGGTACATGTTCGTCTTGTTCTTGATGGCGTCCGAGAAGGCGGCGCGCTGCTCGGCGAACAGGCTGGCCGGAGCGAGGACGTCGATTTTGCCCATGATGGTCGCCATGTTGTTCTCAGGGTCGTCGCACAGATAATCGACGAGCTTGTAGGCCAGCGCTTGCTTCGCTCTCTCGGTGGGTTTCATGGGCTTCTCCTTTGCACGGGCTTCCTTTGGCATAGCGTCATTGTGGCAAAATTGCATTCCGTGAGCGTTCGAGTCATGATTACTGTCACGGCCTTGATCGCTTGCCGTTTCTAAGTTGTCGCTTGCATGTCATCTAACGCTGTGGCTTCAAACTTCGAGGTCACGCGGGCCCATCCTGTGCGGGCGTTGCGCGCTGCCCGCCAACGGCTTTCCAACGCGTTGCCCGCGCCCCGCATAGGTCGTGCTACACTTATCCAAATGCACAAAAGCCCAAGGGACGGAGCCCTCATGCCAAGCAATGCCGATTACACCCGCGAGTACTTCCAGATCATCGACGAGCTGGACGGCGACATTGAAAGCCGCCGCGCCGCCTTCAACTACATGCAGGACTCCACGGCCATCGTGCACCACCAGGTGGTGGCCTCCTCCTTCGTGCCGCGCCTGTTCAACCGCAAGACCTACGAGGTCATGAAGCGCACGGCCGAGACGAGCCACCGCATCCTCTGCAAGGTCATCGAGCGCTATCGGGAAGACGAGGAGTACCGCAAGCTGTTCGATTTCGACGAGCGCCTCGTGGAACTCATACTGCTGCCCCGCGATTACGATTCCGTGCTGCCCTTCGCCCGTGTGGACACGTTCTTGAACGAGGACGACTACCGCATCCACTTCTGCGAGTTCAACGGCGACGGCAGCGCGGGCATGAACGAGAACCGCGAGATCACGAACTCCATCGCGGGCTCCGACACCTTCCGCACCTTCGCCGAGAACCACGCCGTCCAGGGCTGCGACTTGTTCATGCCCTGGGTGCGCGCCTTCATGGACATCTACGGCACCTATCGCTTCAAAGTGGAGAACCCCCGGGTGGCCATCTGCGATTACTTGGAGAACGGCGTGGTGGACGAGTTCCACATCTTCGCCGAGAAGTTCCGCGAGGCCGGCGTGGAATGCGTCGTGGCCGACGTGCGAGAGCTAACCTTTGACGGCGAGGTGCTGACGACCCCCGACGGACTGCCCGTGAACGCCATCTGGCGGCGCTCGGTCACCAACGACGTGCTGGAGTTCTGGGACGACTCGCAGGACCTCATCAACGCCGTGCGGGCGCGGAAGGTGGCGCTCATCGGGGCGTTCTCCGGGCACATCGTCCATGACAAGCAGCTGTTCGAGGTGCTCTTTGCGCCGGAGACCCAGGCCTTCCTCACCGAAGAGGAGATCGCGTTTGTGGAGGAGACCGTGCCCATGACGGCCTTCCTCAACGACGATCAGGTGAACATCGACCAGATCCGCGCCAACCGCGAGGAGTGGATCATCAAGCCCACCGACCACTACGGCGCCGACAACGTGTACGCCGGCTGCGAGGTGAGTCAGGAGGAGTGGGAGCGCGTCATCGACGAGTTCGCCAACGAGCGCGCCGGCTACCCCTTCATTGCGCAGCGCTACATCCGCCCCTTCAAGACCGACACGCTGCCGCCGGACCGCGGCATCAACGAGGCGCCCGACGGTGCCGTGGAAAGCGAGCCGGTACCTTACAACAATCTGAACGGGCTGTACCTGTACAACGGCCACTTCCAGGGCGTCTTCAGCCGGCTGGGGCCGCACCCCACGATTTCGAAGACCAACGACGGCATGACCGCGGCCACTATCTGGGTCGATTGCGACGTGCCCGATGGGCTGGAGCTGTAAATGGGATCCGATAGCATTCTCGCCGGCATCGGCGCCACGGTGCTCGCTGTCACCCTGCTCGTGTGCGGGTTCGCCGCATGCTGCTTGCCGGTGACCACCGCCTCGCTTGCCGGCGCCGTGAGCACGGGGGCGGATTCGCCCTACACCCACGAGCAGCTGGTCGAGCTGGCGCAGGAGACCCGCGCGTTCACCGTGGACGCCCACTCGAGCATGGAAGAGGCCCGCGAGTCTTTGGCCGCCGATGTGGTGGCGGCGGCGCGGGAGGCCTCGGCCGAGGGGGCTCCCAAGTACTCCCAGTGGACGCAGCAGGCCAGGCAGGTCCTCGGCGACGGGGGAGGGGAGAGCAGCGCGGCAGCTGCGGACGCTGGTGAGGCCGGCGCGGCGGCCGCGGCCGACGGCACGGCGCTTGAGACCATGGACGCGCTGGCGAAGGTGTCCGACCGCTACGCCCTGGACGCCGACGCGGTGAGCCACTTGGAGGACTGCAACGGGCTCATCACGGGCTTGAGTTCCTATCTGGGCATGATCGGCGTGGCAGCGCTCATCATCGCGCTGGTGCTCGGTTTCCGCAAGCAGTTTGCAGCTTTGGCCTTCATGCTGCGCATGGGGCCGGCGCTGCTTCTGGCGGTGCTCGTCGTACTGGGGCTGTGGGGCCTTGTCGATTTCAACGGCCTGTTCGCCGCCTTCCACTCGCTGTTCTTCGTGGAAGGCACCTGGACGTTCAACTATGACTCGCTGCTCATCTCCATGTACCCGATCGACTTCTGGATGGGTATGGGGGCGGTATGGGTCGGCTCGGCCATCGGCGTCGGGCTGCTCTGCTTCGCCGCCGGCTGCCTGTTCGCGTGGAAGGCCCAGGTGCAGCACCGCGAGCTGGAAGAGGCCGCCGCAGCCGAGGCCGCCCGCTCCAAGAAACGCGGCAAGAAGGGCCGGCGGTGATGGCGCGCGCTCCCAAGGACCACAAGACCAACGCCCTGCGCGAGCTGGACGCGGCGGGCATTCCCCACGAGGAGCTGTTCTTCGATGCGGTGGCCACCATGACCGGCGAGGAGATCGCCCGGGCCCAGGGGGAGGATCCCGACGCTGTCTTCAAGACCCTCGTGACCCAGGGCAAGTCCGGCGGCTACTACGTGTTCCTCGTGCCCGTGGCCGCCGAGCTCGACCTGAAGAAGGCCGCCGCGGCGGCCGGCGAGAAGGCCATCGCCATGATCAAGGCCCGCGAGCTTCTGCCGCTCACCGGCTATGTGCACGGCGGCTGCTCGCCCATCGGCATGAAGAAGCGCTTCCCCACCTTCGTTGACGAGACGGCCCAGCTCTTCGATACGATCCATTTCTCCGGCGGCAAAGTGGGCTGCCAAATTCGCATGAACCCCGACGACCTCGCCCGCCTCATCCCCTTCCAATACGCCGACCTCACCATGTGAAGCTGCAGCTTTCCTGGGGCGGAGCCGCGCGGTATTCTGATTCGCTCAAACAGTCCTCGCTTGGTGAAACAGCCCACCGGGCTGTTTCAGTCGCTGCGGAACTCGCTCGGTCAGAACACCCCGCGTCTCCGCTGTGCTGGGAGGTCGTTGCGGTATACTGGCGGGCATGAATATTGCCTCGGTCATAGTCGACATTCCCACTCAGGCCCTCGATACCCCCTATTCCTACGCGGTTCCCGACGAGATGCTCGTCGGGGAAGGGGGGCGTCCGGCCGCGGTGGGCTGCGCCGTGCTCGTGACGCTCGGCGGCCGCAAGGCCGTGGGCTACATCGTGGGCCTGGAAGAGGTCGTTCCCTCTCCGGATGAGGGCACCGACTTGTGGGGAACGCCCCAGTCGGCGGCCGATCTCAAGCAGGTGGAAGCGGTGCTTTCGGCGCCGTTTTTCGACGAGGAGGGGGCGGCCTGCGCGCTCTGGCTCGCTGACCGCTACGCCGCGCCGCTGGCTGAGTGCGTGCGTCTGTTCACGCCGCCGCGGGCCGTGCCGCGCATCGTGCGGGGCCGCGACGGGCGCTGGCGCATCGAGGAGCCGGCCATCGGCGAGGTCGACGATCGCTGGGTCACGCGCGGGCCGGCCTTCGACGCGTTCGTCCCCCGCAAGAACGCCGTGAAGCAGCAGGAGGTGCTGGCCGCGGTGGACGCCGGCGACGTGCGCGTGGCCGAGCTGTCGCGGGAGTTCGGCGCCGTGGGTTCCACGTTGAAGGCGCTGGCCGCCAAGGGGGCTGTGGTGGTGGAACGCCGACGGCGCATGCGGGGCATGGAAGACGGGGCCTCGCGCGCGGGCGCGCCGGCCGGCGGGGCAGCTGCTCCGGCCCCCTCTGCGGCCCCGCAGCTCACCGAGGGCCAAAAGGCTGCCGTCGCCGCCATCGAGGCCGCCCGGGCCGCGGGCGACGGGCGTGTGGTGCTCGTGGACGGCGTCACCGGTTCCGGCAAGACCGAGGTGTACCTGCAGGCCATCGAGCGCACGCTCGCCGAGGGGCGCCGCGCCATCGTGCTCGTGCCGGAAATCTCGCTCACCCCCCAGACCGTCGCTCGTTTCCGCGGCCGCTTCGGCGACGCCGTGGCCGTCATGCACTCCCGTATGAGCGACGGCGAGCGCTACGACCAGTGGGACTTCATCAAAAGCGGCGCGGCCAAAGTCGTCGTGGGCGCACGCAGCGCGCTGTTCACGCCCGCGGCCAACGTGGGACTCATCGTCATCGACGAGGAGCACGAGGGCTCCTACAAGCAGGATTCCTCGCCGCGCTACCACGCGCGCGACGTGGCCGAATGGATGATGGCCCGGGCCGGCGGTGCGCTGGTGCTCGGCTCGGCCACCCCTTCCATCGAGTCCCTCTACCAAGTGAACAAGAACCCGCGCTGGACGACGGCGGCGCTGCCCGAGCGCGCCAACGGGCGACCCATGCCCGCCATCGAGGTGGTGGACATGGCCGCCGAGTTCGCCTCCGGTTCCCGGGCCATGTTCTCCGGACGCCTCGCCCGGGCGCTGGGCGAGGAGCTCGCACAGGGCCGCAAGGCGGTGCTTCTGCTGAACCAGCGCGGCTTCGCGAAGTTCCTTCTGTGTCGCGACTGCGGTTTCGTGCCCGAGTGTCCGCACTGCTCCACCTCGCTCACCTACCACGAGCAGGGCGCCAAGCTCATCTGCCACCACTGCGGCTACACCGTGGGCGCCCCTCCCGTGTGTCCGGAATGCGGCAGCCCCTACCTGAAGAAGTTCGGCGCCGGCACCCAGCGGGTGGAAACCGAGCTGCGCCAGCTCTTGGACGGGCTGCCCGGCGTGGGGCCAACCGTTCCCATCATCCGCATGGACGCCGACACCACCCAGGCCAAGGGTGCGCATCAGGCCCTTCTCGAGGAATTCGCCGCCGCCGATGCCGCGGTGCTGCTCGGCACCCAGATGATCGCCAAGGGACTCGATTTCGACGACGTCACGCTGGTGGGCGTCATCAACGCCGACACCCAGCTGCATCTGCCCGACTACCGCGCCGGCGAGCGCACCTTCCAGCTCATCGAGCAGGTGGCAGGCCGCGCCGGCCGCGCCGAGCTGGACGGACGCGTCATGGTGCAGACCTACGAGGCCGACGACGTGGCCATCCGTGCCGCGGCCACCTACAACCGTGGGATGTTCCTGCGCGCCGAACTGCCCAAGCGCAAGCTTTTGGGCTACCCGCCCTACGTGCGAATGGCCAACGTGCTTTTGTGGGGCGCCGACGAGCACGCCGTGGCCACCGAGGCCGAGCTCCTGCACGCCCAGCTGGCCGAGCTTGTCCGCAACGAGGTGGGGGAGCGCTGGCAGGTGCTGCCGGCAGTGCCCTGCGTGCTGGCGAAGCTGCGCAACACCTACCGCTACCACATCGTGGTGAAGGCGCCTTTGGACGACGATATCTCGGCGCCGCTGGTGCGCCTGTTCCGCACGCGTAAGGTAACCCCCGCCGTCAACGCCGCCGTCGACATCGACCCCATGGATCTGCTGTAGCTTCGCAGTGCCCGGTGCCGAGGCGCTCGAGTGCCTCTTTTGTAGAGGTTGTGCGAAGATCGCCAATTGTTGTTGCGGGTAAACTTCTGGCCGGTTTTCTCTTGAAGGGGTCTTCTCTTTGTAGTATTCTTCTCTGCTGTATCTCTGCGCCAGAATTGCATTTTCATGCCCAAAATCAGGCGCGGACGCCAGAGAAAGGACTATCGCGTGGCTGATGCTGCAAAGAAGAATCCTGAGAACGAAACTGAAGAGGTCGTGGTGGCTGAGGACGTCGAGGAGATGGACGACCTGGATGACGACGACATGGACAACGCGGAGCCTCCCGCGAACGCGGCGAACGACGCGACTTCTGACAGCCTGACTGAGGACAAGATCGAGGCCGGCATCGACTCCGAGGAGGATCTGCTGGACGGCATTCCCGAGGAGGAGCTGAAGGCCACGGTGGAGGCCGCCGCCCTTCCGAAGGTCACCCCTCGCACCAAGGCCCGGGCGCGCAACCGCGCCAAACGCAACGCCGATGCCGGCGTGACCATGCTCACGGGCGACCCGGTGCGCATGTACCTCAAGGAGATCGGCAAGGTGCCCCTGCTCACCGCCGCCGAGGAGATCGATCTGGCCATGAAGATCGAGGCCGGTGTGGCCGCCACCGAGGAGCTGGAGCGCGCCGAGGCCGACGGCGTGGAACTGGATCGCCGCGAGAAGCGCCGCCTCGGCCGCATCGAGCAGGTGGGCCTGGACGCCAAGCAGCAGCTCATCGAGGCCAATTTGCGCCTGGTGGTCTCCATTGCCAAGCGCTATGTGGGCCGCGGCATGCTGTTTCTGGATCTCATTCAGGAGGGCAACCTCGGTCTCATCCGCGCGGTGGAGAAGTTCGACTACACCAAGGGCTTCAAGTTCTCCACCTACGCCACCTGGTGGATTCGCCAGGCCATCACCCGCGCCATCGCCGACCAGGCCCGCACCATCCGCATTCCTGTGCACATGGTGGAGACCATCAACAAGCTCGTGCGCATCCAGCGCCAGCTTCTGCAGGAGCTCGGCCGCGAGCCAACCCCCGAGGAGATCGGCGAGGAGATGGGACTCACTGCCGAGCGCGTCCGCGAGATCCAGAAGATCTCCCAGGAGCCGGTGAGCCTTGAGACCCCCATCGGCGAGGAGGAGGACTCCCAGCTCGGCGACTTCATCGAGGACGATGCCGCCGTGGTGCCCCCCGATGCCGCCTCGTTCTCTATGCTGCAGGAACAGCTGGCCAAGGTGCTGGAGGGCCTGGCCGAGCGCGAGCGCAAGGTTATCAGCCTCCGTTTCGGCTTGGAGGACGGTCATCCGCGCACGCTGGAGGAGGTGGGCCGCGAGTTCGGTGTCACCCGCGAGCGCATCCGCCAGATCGAGAGCAAGACGCTTGCGAAGCTGAGGCACCCCAGCCGGTCCAGCAAGCTTAAGGACTATCTCGAGGATTAGGAAACGATCCGACAGATCCGATGCCCGCGGCCTCGCTGCTGCGGGCATCTTCTTTTGCGGCAAAGATTTTTGGAAAAATGGTCACAAAGTCGAGTTTTGGGTTTCTGCGATGGCTCAAATTCGCATATCTTGCTTGTCTCGGCTTCTTCTGCAGACAAATTAGGGCATAAATGTCGCCGAATCGCCGAAAACGTTGATCCAGAAAACCCAAAACTCGATTTTGTGACCAGAAATTCCAAAACTATTGTAAGAGAGGCAGTGAAAGCCCTATGAACGAGGCCGTTTATGAGTTCTTCGCCACGTGCCTGCCGGGCGCCGAGAGGCTCCTGGCGGACGAACTGCACGGACTCGGCGTGAAGAAGGTGCGTCCGCTGTCCGGCGGCGCATCGTTTTTCGGCGCGCCCGAAGACGCCCTGCGGGTGTGCCTGTGGTCGCGGCTCGCGGGGCGCGTTAATCTCACGGTAGGTCGCGTGGCGGCGCGGGACGCCGATGCCCTGTACGCCGGCGTGCGCGAACTTCCCTGGGAAACGGTGATCGCCGATGGTGCGAGTATCGCCGTGCGGGCGAGCGGTACCAACGCGGAGCTGCGCAACACCCAGTTCGTCGCCTTGAAGGTGAAGGATGCTATCTGTGATCGCCTGGCCGAGACTCGCGGCGCGCGGCCCGATGTGAAGCCCCAGCAGCCCGACGCTCTCGTTGAGGTGCGCCTTAGAGAGGAGAAGGCGAGCCTGTCTCTTGATCTGTCGGGCCGCTCCCTCACACGCCGGGCGTACCTTGGCGACGAGGCCGGGGAGGAGGCGCCCTCGGTGGTGTCGCAGGCGGCGACGCTGCTCGCGGCAGTTGGTGCGGCCGAGCTGTTTGCGGAGGGGACGACGTTTCTCGACCCCGTCGACGTCGACAGCATCCTCGCCCGCGAGGCAGCGGAGGTGCGCGAGGACCGGGCGCCGGGCCTCTTGCGCGAACGATGGGGGTTCACGGGCTGGACAGCGTTTCCCGATAAAGCCTGGGGCGACCTGTTGGACGAGGCGGACGAACGCTGCGAGGCGCGCATGGCGCTGCTTGCCACCGCGCCGGCGTGTCCCGATGCCCCTCGGCTCGTGGCCAGCGTCGCCTCGGTCTTTCGGGCCGACGACGATGCCGAGGCCGTGGCTGTCCGGGCTGCCTGCGTGGCCGCTTCCCGCGAGGCGCCGGCCGGCTCCCGTTTCGCCTTCGCCGGCTTCGAGGGCATGGCTGCGAAGTTCAAGGAGGAACCGACGGTGCGCCTCAAGCTGGGCCGCGGCCGTTCAGAGACGACAGTCGAGGTGTTCGATAGGCCGCCCCGGCGCCCCTCGGTTATCTCTGTGGCCAACCCCGCCGGTGGCGCCGACATTCCCGTTGAGGTGAACGACCCGGCGGCGGCCCAGTTCGCGAGTCGTTTGCGCAAGGTGGCCCGCGAGCGGCGCAAATGGGCGGCGCGCGAGGGGGTGGCCTGCTATCGTCTCTACGATGCCGATGTGCCTGAGTACGCCTGCGCCATCGACCTGTACGAGGGGGCGGCCGAGGCCGAGGGCGAGCTGTACGCCCATGTGGCCGAATACGCGCCGCCCAAATCCGTCGACCCTGAGCAGGCCCACGCACGTTTCGAGGACGTGCTCGCCCTGGTGCCCGTCGTGCTGGGCATTCCGCCGGAGCACGTGTTCTCCAAGTCCCGCCTGCGCGCGAAGGGCGGCGGGCAGTACCGCGACGCCGGCGGTCGCCGTTTTGTGACCCACACGAGCGAGGACGGCTTGATCTGCGAGATCGATTTGGGCGGCTATCTTGATACGGGCATCTTCCTCGATCACCGCGTAACCCGCGAGATGGTAGGGAAGATGGCCGCCGGCAAACGCTTCCTGAACCTGTTCGCCTATACGGGCGTGGCGACGCTGCATGCTGCGGCCGGCGGTGCGAAGGAGACGACGACGGTGGACTTGTCTCAGACGTACCTGGACTGGGCGGCCCGCAATCTTGCGGCCAACGGGTTCGCCTTCGAAGTTGTTGACAAGCCGAATCGAAGGGATCGAACGGACGGAGGTTCGGCGAGGGGTCGGCGGGGAGGGGCGGCCAACAAGCTCGTTCGCGCCGACGTCACTCGCTGGATCGCCGAAGCGCGCCGCCGCCATGAGCGCTACGACCTTATCTTCGTGGATCCCCCGACCTTCTCCAATTCGAAGGCCATGGGCCGACGCACCTGGGACGTGCAGCGCGACCATGTGGAGCTGCTCGTCGGCGTCTCGCGTCTGTTGGCCGACGGGGGAGTGGCGGTCTTCTCCTGCAACCTGCGAACCTTCAAGCCCGATCTCGAGGAGCTGGCGCGCTGCGGCGTGGAATTGGAGGACATTACCGCCCAGACCATTCCGCACGATTTCGAGCGAAACCTCCGCATCCACAAATGCTATCTGGTGCGCCGAAAATAATTTTCGCCTTCGAGGAAAATAGGGTCTTGCAAAGAGAAGCCCCTCCGTTATAATACTATCTTGCGCGTCAGGGCAAAGGTTCTGAAAGCGACATTCCTCGGTAGCTCAACGGCAGAGCATCCGGCTGTTAACCGGAGGGTTGTAGGTTCGAATCCTACCCGGGGAGCCAGAATTTCCGCGAGTCCGCTTCGGCGGGCTCGTTTCTTTTTCGGCAGCATTTGCGGGTTAGGGGCGCGGCACCGTCATCTCATCCGAATTGTGACCTCGCATTCTGGGTTTCTTTGCTATTATTAACCAATCCGACAAGCTGTTTTGTCGGCAACCGCAGAAGTGCGGGCGTGGCGGAATTGGCAGACGCGCCAGATTTAGGTTCTGGTGGGCAACCCCCGTGAAGGTTCAAGTCCTTTCGCCCGCACCATTCCCGTTCGAGTCCTGCCGGGACCGTGCGGCTGGGATGCGCGCCGAAGTATGGGCGCGCGCGAGAAAAGGAGAATCACCTTGGCAGTCCCCGCAGTATTCAGGAAGTACAACGAGATCAGCCTTATCAAGCGCATTCTCGTCGGCCTTGCCATCGGCATCGTCTTGGCGCTGCTCATTCCGAATGTGCAGCCTTGGACCGACATCATTACGCTTCTGGGCTCGCTGTTCGTCGGCGCGTTGAAGGCCGTCGCTCCCGTGCTCGTGTTCTTCCTGGTCATCAGCGCCCTTTGCAACGCCCAGGGTGCCGGTACCATGAAAACCGTCGTCGTGCTCTACGTCATCAGCACGCTGGTGGCAGCTATCGTGGCCCTCATCGGCAGCGAGATCTTCCCGACAACCCTCACGCTGGACACCTCTTCCATGGTTGAGCAGGCGGCCCCCGAGGGCATTGGGGAGGTGCTCACCACGCTGCTCATGAACATCGTGGCCAATCCGGTGGACGCGCTCATGAACGCCAACTACGTAGGCATCCTCGCCTGGGCCGTGGTGCTCGGCGTCGCCCTGCGCGCTGCCGGCGAGCGCACCAAGGAAGTGTTCACCGCCATCTCCGACGCCGTTTCCAAGGCGGTGCGCTGGGTCATCAATCTGGCTCCCTTCGGCATCCTCGGCCTGGTGTACGCCTCGGTCAGCACCTCGGGCCTGGAGATCTTCACCGAGTACGGCCATCTCATCTTGGTGCTCGTGGCCTGCATGCTCATCATCGCGCTGGTCACCAACCCTCTCATCGTGTGGATCTGCACCCGCAAGAACCCCTATCCGCTCGTCCTGCGCTGCCTGAAGGATTCCGGCCTCACCGCCTTCTTCACCCGCAGCTCTGCCGCCAACATACCGGTGAACTTGGAGCTGTGCCGCAAGCTCGGCCTGAACAAGGACAACTACTCGGTGTCCATCCCGCTGGGCGCCACTATCAACATGGCCGGCGCGGCGGTCACCATCACGGTCATGACCATGGCCGCCTGCCAGACCATCGATCTGGCGGTCGACCCGGTGACGGCCGTCATCCTGTGCGTGCTGGCCGCCGTGTCCGCCTGCGGCGCGTCCGGCGTGGCCGGCGGGTCGCTTCTGCTCATCCCCATGTGCTGCGCGCTGTTCGGCATCAGCAACGATGTTGCCATGCAGGTTGTCGGCATCGGCTTCATCATCGGCGTTATCCAGGATTCCTGCGAGACGGGCCTGAACTCCTCTTCCGACGTGGTGTTCACGGCCACCGCCGAGTATCGGCAGCTCATCAAGGAGGGCAAGGAAGTGCACCTGGGCAAGGACTCCTTCGCCTACCACGAGCTCTCCTAACAAGCTGCGCGCACCGCGCATTCTGAATCACATTGCGGAAGGGAGCCTGCGGGCTCCCTTCTCGTTTGCCTTGCTTGTCTCCCACGGCCTGAGGCAGTGTCGACTTGCCGGAACGAGCATACCAGCAGGTCGGATTCGGCTGCGTTCGATGGCCCCGGCCAAGAGGGGTCTCAGTGGGATTGTCTCGCCTTCGCCTTGTCTTGCTCGGCGCGCGGCGCGGCGGTTTCCACGAGGTGGCGAGTGGTGAGAAGGCCGGCTGCCATAAGGAGGCCGAGAGCGCCAAAGGAAAGGCGCATGGCGTCGGCCTGCGCAGAGGCCTTCACGTCCACGAGCTTGTCGACCTGCGCGGCGTCGGCCCCCCAGGTTCTCGCCTCGTCGGAAAAGGCGCTGTCGCTCATGAGCGTCGAGGCGGTCTCCGCAGCGGGAGCCACATAGCTCTGGTCGATGCCCGCCGAGGCGGCCTGGGCCGCGAAGCCGCCCGCCATGGTGAGGAGAAGGAAGGTTCCGGCGAGCGCCGTGCCGAGGGCGAGCCCGATGCTGCGAGCGGCTCCCTGGATGCCGCCGGATTGCTCGGCCTCTTTGCGGGTCACAGCGCAGGCTACGGCATTGTTCGATTGGGAGTTGACGGCGCCCACGCCGAAGCCGCCGAGGGCCATTCCGGCGAACAGCGCTCCCGTCACGCCGTGCGCATGGACGCCGAAGGCCATGAGCGCGCAGGCGCAGGCGATGGCGATGAACCCCGTCCGGATGATGAGGCGCGAGGAAAGGTGCGGGGCGAGCTTGGGTAAAAAGGTTGCCAGAAGGAACATCGGGATGCCCGACAGGAGGGAGAGCATGCCGGTTTGCAGCGCCGTGAACCCGGTGACGAGCTGGAGGTACGGCGTGGCCAAGATGCCGACGGCGCCCATGTAGAAAAACGGAAGCGCGACGGCGGAAAGCCCTGCGCGAACCTTAGGCGAGGTGACGAACGCGGCGGGAATGAGGGGGTTGCCTCGACGTTGGGCGCGTCGCTCGGTGGGTACGAGCAGGCCGAGCAGCACGAGCCCGATGAGGATGGCGGGCAGGGTGGGGGGCAGTCCGCACAAGGTGAAGGGGCAGAGCTTCTGCGGATTGACGATGCCCCAGTCCGAGAGGTGCGCCACTCCGAACAGCGCGAGCCCCATGCCGAGAGCGGCCACGATGGTGCCGGCCACATCGAAGTGGCTGTGATTGCCGGAGAGGGGGGTGCGGGGAACGAGCCGCGTGCAGCACAGCACGAGCACGAAATAGATGGCCATGATGGCGAAGGTGAGGCGGAATCCCGAAGAGTCCATGACGATGCCCAAGATCAGCGGGGAGAGTGTCGAGAGCGCGGCCGCTCCGGCGATGGTGCCGAACGCGATGGCCCGCTGCCGCCCTTGGTAGAGCGCCGCGACCAGCCCGAGCACCGAGGGCGTGATAAGGCAGGCGCCAAGTCCCATGATGACGCGTCCTCCCCAGGTGAAGGCGAAGATGTTGGGGGAGAGCGCCGCCACCATCTCGCCAGCAACGGCCAGGGACAGCCCCATGGCCAGTGCGCGGCGCAGGCCGATGGTCACGCCGACGAGCCCTCCGGCTATCATGAACGCACCGGCGATGAGCGAGAACAGCGTGGTGGCCATCTGGATATCGTCGAGGGTGGCGCCCAGCGTGCCCACGAGGCTCGCCGTCGCGAGGTTCATGGCTGCGCTGTCGCTCGAGGTGCCGATTTGCGCGAGGGCGAGAACGGCCAAGGGCGCATAGCTTGCCTTCGTGATTTCTGCCGGCCGCCGGGTGGTGGCGTTGGCGGTAATGGTCGTAGTTGCCATGATGCGCCTCTCAACTGTTTGCGGCGCCCCATGGCGCCGCCCCACTATCTTGTTGTCCCAGGGAAATTCTCTCCCAAATGCACGTCCATGCTGTCGTATTGCGCAGAATCTCGTACAATCGTTGCCATCTTGCCACGGTATTGTCGCCCTCAAAGGCTAGGCTCGCTCTACACTGGGAGCAGGGTCGTTCGCCCCGAGGGACCAAGCGGTGAGGAGGAGCTATGAACAGCAGGCAAGGAGCGCTCCTGCGGGCGCTGCTCGAAGCCAGCGGCTACCGGACATCTGCCGATTACGCTCGCCGATTCGGCTGCTCGGATCGCACGATTCGCACCGACGTCAAGGCCCTCAACTCGTTTTTCGAGCACGAGGGACTCGCCACGCGGGTGGGCCGCCAGCGCGGGGCCGGGCTGCGCCTTGCGCTGGCTCCCGGCGAGGAGAACCGGCTCGTGCGCTTGCTCGAGGAGAGTGAGACGGAGATGCACCCTCGCTACGAGCGCCTGTGCCAGGAGATGATCGCGCTGACGTGCTATCCCGGGCCCCATACCGCCGACAGCCTCGCGCGCCGCATGTTCCGCAACAAGCAGCAGATTCAGTCCGATTTGCGCTGGTGGCAGGGGATATTGAAAGTGAGCGGGCTCACGCTGTCCGTCGGCCGCCAGATCACCGTCGAGGGCCCCGAGTGGACTATTCGGGGCTTCGTCATGTCCATGCTGTTCTCGTTCTCCTCGGCTGCGGTGCGCCGTCGCATCCTGCCCTCGCTGTTCGGATCGATCGAGCCCTACGACCGCCAGTTTCTGGAGCGCTGCATCGCCGAGATGCAGCGCGACCTCGGCTTCGAGTTCTCCAGCAACGCGCAATGGCAGTTCGGCGTGTACCTCTGCATTATGGTGACCCGCCTTCGCCTCGGCCATGGCCTGATGGCGTGGCGCGGCGCCGACGGGTCCACGCCGTTCTTCGCCTACCTCAAGAAGCGGCTCGAGCGCCATTTCTCCCTGACGGTGAGCGATGCCGAGATGGGACTGCTCAGCGACATGGCCCACTGCTGCACCTGGCAATGGAGTCTGGCCGCTATGAGCGCCTACGAGCCGAGCGAGCGCGCCCGCGCGTTCACCGACGACGTCGAAGAGGCCCTCAAGAAAGCGTTCGGCGCGCCCTTGCCCGAGGATGTACGCAAGCCCTTGGCCATTCTGTTCGAGAGCGGCCTGGCGCGACGCACCTGCGGGTTGGTGGCGGCGAATCCCAACGAGGAGTCGGTGAAGTACGAGGCCATGGACGGCGCCTGTCTTCTGTCCTCGGTGCTCTGCGAGGTGCCTTCGCTTGTCGAGGCCGACCTGTTCAGCCCGGACTACGCTCGCATTGTGCTCGTGCTGCTCGATTACCTCGACCAGGTCGGCGCGCTGCGCTGCTATCGGGTGGGTCTGGTGGTGAACTGCGGAATCGATCTGGCCCTTTGGGGCGCGCATCGCATCGAGAAGCTGACGAGCCGCCTTGAGGTGACCGATGTCCTGACGGAGAACGAGGTGCTCGCCGCCGCGAGCCGTCCCAATTCGACGCTGCTCGAGCGCTTCGACTTCCTCGTGTCCTTCGAGCCGATGGACGTCGATTTCCCCTGCGTGACGATCTCGCCGGGCGTCAGCCGCGCCGATATCGATCACATCATCGCCTCCGTGCCGCTTTGGCGACGGGGCCAGGAGGTTCACACGGCGTGGGAGCGGGGCGTCCTGCCCGCCGGCCCCTCGCCCGAGAGCATGTTCGCCTCGCTGCACGCGCGCCTTACGGCCGACGGCCTTATCGACATGTCCCTCGAGCGCTTCGAATGGCTCGTCTGGACTCTGTCGGTGGTGAAGGATCGCACGCTCGTGTTCGCCTGGTGCGGGTCGGGCGTCTGCAAGACGGGCATCCGCATCTTCCGCCTGGAGGAGGGCGATCAGGCCGAGTGCGGCCAATGCACGATGGCCGCCGTTCTTGTGGGGGCGCCCGCCGAGCGGGGCGATCTCACGCCGCTCACGCAGGGGTTCAAGCGGCTGGTGGAAGACTATGCCGATACCTCAGATCTCGTCAGCGACGACGGATTTTTCGTCTGCTTCCCGGAGCCCGAATAGGGGACGAAAGGTCGGGGAAGCGAAGCTCGGGCAGGACGCGCGCGGCGCTAGGGGAGCAAAGCTCGACCAGCGTGCGAAGCCCGGACACAGCGCGAACAGCGCCGAGAATGCGAAAAAAGAAGGGAAGCCCGCGGGCCTCCCTTCTTCTTTCAGGCGACTGAGCCGTCGCTATTTCGCGTCGCGCTCGTAGAGGGTGTCGCCCTCCTTGATGGTGGCGAGCACTTGGATGTCGCGGATCTCGCGCGGATCGACGGCCAAGGGATTGCGGTCGAGCACCACGAGATCGGCCAGCTTTCCCGCCTCCAGGGTACCCTTGTCGGCCTCCTCGCCGTACTGGTAGGCGCCGTTGTAGGTGATGGCGCGCATGGCCTCGTACGGCGTCACCTTCTGGTCCTCGTCCAGCTGGACGCCGGCCTTGGTGATGCGGTTCACGGCGCACCAGGCGGCCTCCAGCAGGTTCGGGCGCAGCACCGGGGTGTCGGTGTGCAGGGTGAAGGGCAGCCCGGCCCGCTCGGCATCGCCGCAGGCGCTCACGCGGCCGCCGCGCACGGGACCCAAGTTCCGCAGGTGCGCGTCGCCCCAGTACCACACGTGCGAGGAGAAGATCGAGGGGATCATGCCGATTGCCGCCATCTTCTCGTACTGGTCGGTGCGTGCCGTCTGGGCGTGGATCATCACCGGGCGCAGGGCCATCTTCTCGGGGTTGTCCGATGCGTCCCGCGCCGCCTCGTAGACGCGCAGAAGCTGGTCGGCCGCCGCGTCGCCGTTGCAGTGGCACAGAAGCTGGTGGTTGGAGTCGATGGCCATCTTCGCGAAGGCGATGGCGTCCTCGTCGGTCATGGTGCTGTAGGCCACCCAGTCCTTCTCCCCGTCGGGGCCTTCCACGTAGGGCTCGGTCATCCAGGCGGTCAGTCCCTGGGGCGAGCCGTCGAGGAACATCTTCAGGCCGCCGAAGCGGAAGTGCCCGGTGTAGCTCTGGCTGTCGAACTCGGCGTTGTCCGCGAGCGTGGCCATCACGTCGCTGCCCCACATGGGATAGCTCACGATGTCCATCTTCAGCAGGCCGGCGCGGGCGAGGCCCACCAGCACCTTGGCCATGTCGGGCGCGGTGGCGCCGTCCTGGCAGGTGGTCACGCCGTGCTCCAGGTAGATGCGCTGCATGTCGGGAACCATGGCCGCGAAGTCCAGGCCCAAGCGGGGAGTGGTCACGGCGTAGAAGGGGTTCATGGCCGCCGGCTCCTCGGCGTAGCCGTCCAAGTCGCCGGTGCCGTTCATACGTCCGTAGCGGCCGCCCTCGGGGTCGGGGGTGGTGGGCGTGATGCCGGCCAGCTTCAACAGGCAGTCGTTGGCCACGCCCATGTGGTTGGACACGTGCGTGATGAGCACGGGGACGTCCTCGGACACGGCGTTCAGGATGGACTTGTCGGGGTGGCGCTGCTCGATGAGGTTGTTCTGGTCGTAGCCGTTGCCCATGATGACGCCGTCCGGGCCGATGTTTCGCTCGGCGGCGAACTTCTTCAGCGTCTCGGTGATCTCGGCGAAGGAGGTGCACTCGGAAAGGTCGGCGTACAGGAGGTACTGCAGCGCGCCGGTGAAGTGGCTGTGCGGGTCGATGAGCCCGGGCAGCACGGCCGCGCCTCCCAGGTCGACCTCCTCGGCGCCCTCGGCGAGGCGGCGCGCCTCTTCCAAGGTGCCGACGTAGGCGATGCGGCCGTCGTCATCGACGAGGAGCGCGTCGGCGGTGTCGACGTCGTCAACCATGGTGACGAAGGTGGCATTGGTGAAAAGTCGTTTCATGAATTTCCTTTCAAACACGCGCGAGTTACATCTCGCGGTCGACGACCGGCTCGAAGGGCATCTCGTCGGCCGTCTCGGCCACGATGGTCTCCTCCTTGCCGTCCTCATCCTTCTTGAAGATGGTGATCCAGCGGGTCGTGAACAGGCCGAGCAGGATCAGCACGCCGGACACCACGTACGAGGTGATGGTGGACTCGATGCGGGCGTCGGAGTTCAACTGCACGAGCTCGGTGCGCTGCTCGTCGGTCATGGGGATGTCGGCGATGGTCTGCTCGAACTGCTCGTCGCCCATGAGCGAGATGTTGCGCTCGGCCACGGCGGTGCGAACCTCGGGGGTGATGACGGGGCTGTCGGCCATGGCGTTGTCGATGTTGGCGGTGATGCCGAACAGCAGGACCGCGCCGATGGCGGCCACGCCGATGGCCTGGCCCACGTTGCGCATGGTGGTCTGGATGCCGCCGGACTGCGACGCGTCGCGCTCGTTTACGGCCAGGGCCACGATGTTGTTGGCCTGGGCGGAAACGATACCGGCGCCGGCGCCTGCCACGGCCAGGCCCACCCACATGAGCCCGTTGACCTCAGAGCCGTGCAGCGAGAAAGCCATGGGGATGAACGCGCTGGCCATCACGATGTAGCCGACCTGGATGACGCGGCGCGGGTTGGCGTTGGGCATAAACTTCGGGATGCCCAGCGAGAAGATGAAGGTGGGGATGCCCACGGCCAGCGCCATGACGCCCATGAGCACCGGCGACCAGCCGGCCACGAGCTGCAGGTAGGGGGACAAAAGAATCGCCTGGACGCCCATGAAGAAGAAGGTGATGGCGCTTGCCACGAGGCCGGCGCGCACCTGCGGGGTCTTCAGGAACGACTGGGGCAGAAGGGCGATGCCGTTCTTCTGCTCGACGCGCTTCTCGACCGGCACCAAGATCACGAGCAGGATCAGGCCGAGGACGGCCATGGGCAGGGCCGGGGAGATGCCGAAGATGGTGAAGGGGCACTCGGCGAAGGGCTCGATGAGGCCCCAGGCGGAGATGCGGGAGAGGCCCACGAGGAACAGGAACAGGCCCGTGGCGGCGATGCCGGTGCCCAGCCCGTCGAACTTCAGCTTCTCAGCGGGCTTCTCGATGGCCGGCAGCTTGAAGGACAGAAGCAGCACCAGGGCGAAGTACACGGCCAGGGCGCCGAAGGTGATGCGGAATCCGCCGAACTGCATAACGATGCCCAAGAACAGCGGCAAAAATGCCGACAGGCCCGAGGCCGCGCCGATGCAGCCGAAGGCCAGCACGCGGTTCTTGCCATGGTAGATGAACGGAATGAGGCCGAGCACCGAGGGGATCATGAAGCTGGCGCCGAAGCCGACAAGGATGCGGCCGCCCCAGATGAAGATCGTCATGTTCGGCGACAGCGCCATGACCAGCTCGCCGGCGGCGCACAGAGCCGCGCCGAGGCGGAAGTTGGTGCGCCAGCCGATGATGGTGCCCACGAGTCCTCCGGCCACCATGAAGGCGCCGGCCATGAGCGAGTACACCATGTTCGCCAGCTGAATGTCGGGAGTCGTCGCGCCGAGCACGTCGACCAGCTGCTGGTTGGCGAGGCCGAGCGCGCCATTGTCGCCCGACGTTCCCATCTGCGCCAGAATCAGCACGATAATGGGCAGCACGAGGAACTTCTCAACACCCCCCTCGGGATGCGTCGTTTTGCTCTTCGCCATTATGTCCTCCTTTAATCTTGGATGGAATGCCTATGCCGAAAAGGGTAGTCTCGCAAGCTCCCTCCGTAATTCGGCGGCGCTCATTGTAGGAAGACTGCTTCCTTTTCGATCGGGAAACGTTTTCCGTTGCAACGGAAATGTTCCATTTGGGAAAAGGGAACACGGGTTCCTATACTGCTTGTCGGTCAATTTCCGTGTGGCCCGCTGTCGCGGCAGCTCAAACCAGTGAAACGTTGCGAGCGGGCGCGCGGTCGCGAGTGAGCGCAACAAGAAGAAAGGAATGCTTCATGGCAAAGACCTCCAAGATCGCAAAGGCTCCCAAGTCCTTCAAGTCCTACGCGCTGAACAAGTGCCTCATCGGCTACGGCGTGGTGAACGGCATCATCAACGCGGCCATCTTCGCCGGCATCAACGCCGGCGCTCCCGATGCGATGTTCGGCATGCACGACATCGTGCACGACCTCGCCTTCACCGGCCTTCTCCTCGGTATGCTGCTGTTCGCCTGCGTCGTGCCGCTCACCCGCATGGATCTGCGCAAGGGCGTTTTCTCCCTGCCCGGTGCGGCGGGCGGTGCCTTTCCGCTCGTCTCCTCGTCCTACGCGGTCTCCATTCTCGGCGTGGGCGCGCTCGCCGCGGTGGTCATGACCGGTGCCGGCGCCCTTCTTTCCTTGGCATTGCCGGCCGCCGGCGCTACCGTGACCGGCATGATGTTCCTCAAGGGCCTCGTGTGCGCTTTGGGCGGCGCGGTCGCCGGCTGGTTCACCATCAGCTTCGTGGTGCGCGGCCAGCAGAAGGCCGACGAGGTGGCGGCCGCCATGGCCTCCAAGACTGCCGGGGCTGCGCTCTAGGATAGCTTGCTCGGTCCTGCGCTTGCGCCCGTCGAGATCGGTCTTGCGAAAGGCCGTTCCCGGCGGGCGCGCTTTGTTTCGAGCGAGGCGCGGGGCTGCTTGTCGAAACAGGTCGGGAACGAATCGGTGGCCCGCCGATGGCAAGGTTGCCCCTAAGGTTCCTCCGTGCCCACCCTTCCGTAACGGCACTCCGGGTTTTCGCCGATGGCATCAGGGCGACGCCCATACTGAGAGGCGCCGGGCGACTTCGGCAAGTTGTGCCGGCAGACGAAGATCCCGATGAAAGGAATGCTCATGGCAAAGTCAATGGCTGGCTCGGCGCCCGCGGCGCCGACGCGGTCCGCCAAGCCGTTCAATTCATACTTACTGAATAAGTGCATCGTCGGTTACGGCATCATCAACGGCATCATCAATGCGGTCATTTTCTATCTTATGCACCTGTCTGAGCCCGAGCTCCTCTTCAGCGAGGCCGACATCTTCCATGACTTCGCGCTTACGGGGGTTCTGCTCGGCATTCTGCTGTTCGTCATCGTGGTGCCGCTCACCCGCATGGATCTGCGCAAGGGCGTTTTCTCCGGGCCGAATGTCGCCAATCTCGGCGGCGCGGCGTCTCTCGTGCCAGCAAGCTACGCTCCGGCGCTGCTCGTGGCAACGGTTGCCGCCACTGTCTCGCTGATGGGCGTCGGTGCTTTCGCCTGCGTGCTTCTGCCGCTGCCGCTTACCGTGACGGGTCTTATGCTGCTCAAGGGCCTTGTGTGCGCTTGCGCCGGTGCCGTCGCCGGGTACATCACGATCTGCTACGTCGTGCGCTCTGGCAAAAGCGAGGCCTAGGGGGCCGGTCTGCAGAGCCGCGGTGCCCTGCTTGGGACGGGCGGGGTCGGCAGAGTGCGGCGAATCGACGCCATAGGGAGACGCAGGATGCCCTGCGTCTCTTTTTTGTGTCATGGTCTCGGTGACGTGTAGCCACTGTGGGAGGGTTGTGGCATAATAGCGAACCGTGCGCTTCCGCGGCGGATTCCCGTGGCGGATCGCCGAGGAAGTGTTCGCGCGGGCGATAAGCCCGTACCGTGTCAGGAAACGATGGAGGAACTATTCGTGGAAACTAAGGTTGAGTCCCTGGAGGGCAACAAGGTCAAGGTCACCGTCACGGTGGACGCCGCCGATATCGACGGCCGCATCAAGAAAACCTACAAGGACTTCGCTCGCAAGTACAACTTCCCGGGATTCCGCAAGGGCAAGGCCCCGCGCCCGGTTATCGACAACGCGCTGGGCGCCGAGGCGGTCGTCGGCACCGTCACCGAGGAGCTGCTGAACGGCACGTGGACGGCCGCGATCGACGAGGCCAAGCTCGCCCCGGTGGGCGGCCCGGTCATGGAGACCAACGAGATCGTGAAGGCCGGCGAGCCCTACGAGTACTCCTTCACCATCGAGCTGCGCCCCGAGGTGGAGCTTACCAGCTACGAGCCCGTGGCCATCGAGATGCCCTTCGCCGAGGCCACCGATGCCGAGATCGACGAGCAGGTCGAGGCCATGGCCGAGCACTACACCGACTACGAGGACGCTTCCGCCGCTACCAAGATGAAGCCGGAGAACTACGCCGACCTCACCATGAAGGCCACCGACGCCGACGGCAACGAGATCGCCGCGCTCGCGAGCGAGTCCCGTCTGTACGGCCCGGGCACCGGCATGTTCTCCGAGGCCTTCGACGAGGAGATCCTCGGCATGAAGAAGGGCCAGACCAAAGAGTTCACGCTCGAGATTCCCGAGGACGAGACGGCCGTGCTTCTGGCCGGGCAGGCAGGCAAGCCTGTCACCTTCGAGGTCACCTGCAACGTGGTGAAGAAGAAGGTCACGCCCGAGGTCACCGACGAGTGGGCCAAGGAGAAGATGGGCTTCGAGTCCGTCGAGGACATGCGCGAGCGCATCAAGGAGTCGCTGAATGCGCAGAAGGGCTCGCTGATGCCGCGCATCAAGGAGAACAACATCATGGTCGAGCTGCGCGACCGCGTCGAGGGCGATGTGCCCGAGTCGCTCGTCGAGCAGGCCGAGACATCGCTGCTCCAGGACTTCTTCGGCCAGCTGCAGCAGGCCGGCATGACCTTCGACGCCTACCTGGCCAGCCAGAACATCACGCCCGACCAGTTCAAGGCCGACCTGAAGGCCCAGTCCGCCGACCAGGTGAAGGAAGAGCTGGCGCTCGAGGCGTGGGCGCGCCACAACAACATGGAGATCACCGACGAGGACGTCACTGCCGAGTTCGCCAAGACCGGCGTTGAGGATCCCGCGGCGCTGGAGCAGGAGTGGCGCGACGCCGGCCGTCTGCACCTCATCCGCACCGGTCTTTTGCGCCAGAAGGCCATCGAGGATCTCATGGAGAACGCGAATGTGACCGAGGTGGACTTCGCCGCCAAGGCCGCCGAGGAGAAGAAGGCCGCCAAGAAGCCGGCGAAGAAGAAGGCCGCCAAGAAGGACGAGGCCGAAGAGGCCGCCGAGTAGCCTTCCAGCTAGCAGGTTTCGAAGGGGCGGGTCACCGCCCCTTCTGCTATTTTCGCTAGGAGTCTTGCGCTGCGAACGGATGTATAGCAATATGATCTTGAACTATGTGAAGGCCGCTGCGAGCGGCCCTATTTACGAAAGCGAGGTATCTATGGGCATCGAACGTATGCAGAGCGGCCTGGTCCGCCCGAGCAACGCCCTCATCCCCTACGTCATCGAGCAGTCGCCGCGCGGCGAGCGCAGCTACGACATCTACAGCCGCCTGCTCAACGACCGCATCATCTTCCTCGGCGAGCAGATCGACGACCACGTGGCCAACTCGGTCGTGGCCCAGCTTCTGCACCTGGAAGCCACCGATCCGGACAAGGACATCTCCCTGTACATCAACTCGCCGGGCGGCTCGGTCACGGCTGGCCTCGGCATTCTGGACACCATGAACTTCATCAAGTGCGACGTGTCCACCATCTGCATCGGCGAGTGCGCCTCCATGGCCGCGGTGCTCCTCTCCTCGGGCACCAAGGGCAAGCGCTTCGTGCTGCCGAACTCCATGGTGCTCATCCACCAGCCCTTGGGCGGCGCCCAGGGCCAGCAGACGGAAATCGCCATCGTGGCCGACTTCATGCTGAAGACGCGCAAGCGCCTGAACAAGATCCTGTCCGAGAACACCGGCCAGTCCATCGAGAAGATCCAGCTCGATACCGAGCGCGACAACTACATGACCGCGGAGGAGGCCAAGGAATACGGCCTCGTCGACGAGATCATCTACCATCACGGCGCCATGCCCGGAGAGAAGAAGAGCGAATAAACCCTCATGAACCATCGTCACGACAATTACGGCCCCACTGACACCAATTACTTCTGCGCCTTCTGCGGCAAGACCGGAGACCAGGTCAACGCCATGATCTCCGGCCCTAACGGCATCTATATCTGCGACGAGTGCATCTCGGTGTGCGCCGATGCCATGATGCGGGACATGGGCTACGCCATGGCCCAGGAGGTGGAGATGCTGGAGGACGACCCGCGCCGCATGGGCTGGATGAATCCGCCGGCCGCCCAGGTCGAGCGCCAGGCGAGCCCCGTGGTCGACAACGCCCCCTCGCCGGCCGAGGTGCTGGGAGATTTGCCGACGCCCCACGAGCTGTACGCGCGCCTGTCCGAGCACGTCGTCGGCCAGGAGGAGGCCAAGCGTGCCCTCTCCGTGGCCGTCTACAACCACTACAAGCGCATCTCTATGGGCGCCGCCGCCCAGGAGGGCGACGTGGAGCTGGCCAAGTCGAACATCATGCTCATCGGCCCCACGGGCTCGGGCAAGACGCTTCTGGCCCAAACGCTGGCCCGCACGTTGAAGGTGCCCTTCGCCATCGCGGACGCCACCACGCTCACCGAGGCGGGATACGTGGGCGAGGATGTGGAGAACATCCTGCTCAAGCTCATCACAGCGGCCGATTTCGAGGTGCCCCGGGCCGAGATCGGCATCATCTACATCGACGAGATCGATAAGATCGCCCGCAAGGCCGAGAACCTCTCCATCACCCGCGACGTATCGGGCGAGGGCGTCCAGCAGGCGCTCCTCAAGATCGTCGAGGGCTGCGAGGCGAGCGTGCCTCCCCAGGGCGGCCGCAAGCACCCCCAGCAGGAGCTCATCCCCATCGACACGACGAACATCCTGTTCATCTTGGGCGGCGCCTTCGTGGGCCTGGCCGACATCGTGGCCCAGCGCGTGGGCACCACGTCCCTCGGCTTCGCCAGCGAGCTGCCCGCCTCCAAGAAGGAGTCCGAGGCCGAGCTTCTGAAGAAGGTGCTGCCGGAGGACTTGAACAAGTACGGCATGATCCCCGAGTTCGTGGGCCGCATCCCGGTTATCACCTCCTTGAACGAGCTGTCGGAGGAGGATCTCGTCCGCATCCTCGTGGAGCCGAAGAACGCGCTCGTCAAGCAGTACACCCGCATGTTCGAGTTCGAGGACTCGCGCCTCACCTTCGAGCCCGCAGCCCTTACCGCCATCGCTCACGAGGCGGTGGAGCACGGCACCGGCGCCCGCGGTCTGCGCTCCATCTGCGAGCGCGTGCTCATGGACGTCATGTACGATTTGCCGGAGCACAAGGGGGCCACCACGGTCACGGTGCGCGCGAGCGACATCGCTGGCGAGACGCGGCCGGAGATCGTCGAGGTCGCCGACGCCACTGCTCAGGTGGCCCTTTCTGCCTAGGGCAGCGGGCCTTCTGTGCGATAATCGCCCAAGGCAATCTGGCGGGCGGCCGCGTGTGTGCCGCCCGTCTTGTTTTATACCGAGTATCCAGGGAAAGCGAGGGCAAGGGCCTATGTCCGAGGACAAGAGGAAGTCCACCGACTACGCCGCCATGGAGCGGCCCATCTTCGAGGCGTGGAAGGACGCCGGCTACTTCCAGCGCACGCCGGGCTTCGGCGAGCACGGGGGGGAGTCCTACACCATCGTCATCCCGCCGCCGAACATCACCGGCGTGCTGCACATGGGGCACGCGCTGAACGACACCATCCAGGACGCTTGCATCCGCCGCGCCCGCATGCGCGGTTTCCAAACCCGCTGGATCATCGGCACCGACCATGCCGGCATCTCCACCCAGACCAAGGTGGACAAGCGCCTGGCCGAGCAGGGCATCTCGCGTTTGGAAATCGGCCGCGAGGCCTTCGTCGAGGAATGCTACAAGTGGCGCGACGAGTACGGCACTACCATCGTGAACCAGATCAAGGGCATGGGCTGCTCCTGCGACTACTCCGACGAGCACTTCACGCTGGAGCCGGCCTACGTGCGCGCCGTGCGGAAGCTGTTCACCGACTGGTACCACGAGGGCATCATCTACCGCGGCAAGCGCATCGTGAACTGGTGCCCGCACTGCACCACGGCCATCGCCGACGATGAGGCCGAGTACGTGGACGAGTCGGGGCATTTGTGGTACCTGCGCTACCCGCTTACCGAGCCGGCGTGTGGCCTGGAGTACCTGGTCGTCGCCACCACGCGCCCCGAGACGATGCTCGGCGACACCGGCGTGGCCGTGAACCCCAAGGACGAGCGCTTCGGACATCTCGTCGGCAAGACGGTGAAGTTGCCGCTCGTGGACCGCGAGATCCCCATCTTCGCCGACTGGCACGTGGATACCGAGTTCGGCACGGGCTGCGTGAAGGTGACCCCCTCGCACGATCCCAATGACTGGGCGATGGGGGAGCGCGCCGGGCTTGAGCGCATCAACATCTTCGACGAGACGGCCCATGTCGTGGAAGGCTACGGGAAGTTCTCCGGCATGGACCGCGACGAGGCCCGCGAGGCCATCGTGGCCGCCTTCGACGAGCTGGGCCTGCTCGATCACGTGGAGGATCACGACCATTCCGTCATGACCTGCTACCGTTGCCATACCAAGCTGGAGCCCTGGGAGTCCGAGCAGTGGTTTGTGGCCGTGGACGCCCTGAAGGAGCCGGCGGCCCGCGTGGTGGAGGACGGCTCCATCCAGTTCCATCCGGCTCGCTGGAAGCAGGTGTACCTGGACTGGCTCGCGAACCTGAAGGACTGGTGCATCTCCCGCCAGCTGTGGTGGGGCCACCGCATCCCCATGTTCTACTGCGACACCTGCGGCTGGGAGGATGCCTCGGTGGAGGAGATCGAGGTCTGCCCAGTCTGCGGCGCGCCGGTGCGCCAGGACGAGGACGTGCTGGACACCTGGTTCTCCAGCCAGCTGTGGCCCTTTGCCACCATGGGCTGGACGGAGGAGGGCATGGACGCCCCGCAGATGCGCGACGCCTACCCGACTCAGGTGCTCTCCACGGCTCGCGACATCATGGGACTTTGGGTGGCGCGCATGGTCATGGCCTCTATGTACTGCTGCGACGAGACCATTCCCTTCGACGACGTCATCATTCACCCGACGGTCATGGCCGCCGACGGCAAGCCCATGTCGAAGAGCCGCGGCAACGGCGTCGATCCGCTGCGCCTCATGGAGGACTACGGCGCCGACGGCATGCGCTTCGGCCTGCTCATGCAGGTGACCGGCGCCCAGGATCTGAAGTTCAACGAGGCGAAGCTGGAGAGCTCCCGCAACTTCGCGAACAAGGTGAAGAACGCGAGCCGCTTCGTGCTCATGAACCTTGAGGGGTACGAGCCCGGCGCTCCGGAGCCCACCACGCCGGCCGACCGCTGGATCTTCTCGCGGCTGGCCAAGATCGTCGCTGCGGTGGACGCGGCCTACGACAACTTCGAGTTCGGCGAGATCACCCGCGAGCTGTACAGCTTCGTGTGGAACGAGTTCTGCGACTGGTACATCGAGTTCTCGAAGGCGCGTTTGGGAGCGGATGCCGATCCGGCCGACCGCGCCGCGTGCCAACGTAACCTCGTGTTCGTGCTGGGGCAGATCCTGCGCCTTCTGCATCCCATCATGCCGTTCGTGACCGAGCAGGTCTACGGCGAGATGCCCAAGGAGGATGATGCGGCGCCGATGCTCATCGTGGCCGCCTGGCCCGATGCGGGCGAGCTCGCCGCCTACGTGGACGAGGATGCCGAGCGGGCCATTGCCATGGTGTGCGAGGTGGTCGGTGCCGTGCGTTCCACCCGGGCGCGCTACGGCATCTCCCCGAAGACGGCGCTGCCCGTGGCCGTGAAGGTGGCCGACGAGGCCGACGCCGCGCTGCTTATCGCCCAGGAGCACCTGGTGCGCCAGCTCGCCAACGTGGAGGAGTTCGACGTGGCCGTGGAGGCTTCCAAGCCCGCCGAGTCCGCTGTGGTGCTGGGAAGCGGCCTGGAGGTGTACATCGTGCTGGCGGGGCATGTGGACTTCGCCGCCGAGCGCGCCCGCCTCGTGAAGGAGCGCGAGGGCGTGGCCAAGGATGCCGCCAAGTTCGAGAAGAAGCTCTCCAACCCCGGCTTCCTGACGAAGGCGGCCCCCGAGATCGTCGAGAAGGACCGCGCCAAACTAGCCGACCTCACCGACAAGCTCGCCCGCCTGGATGCCCAAATCGCCGAGCTGGGCTAAGCTTTTTCAATTCCGCATTACTCGTGATTTGATCCGTAGGGGGCGACCTTGGTCGCCCCTTTTCAGTTTCGTGAATCTCCCTTTTTTGGGAGGGCGGCGCAAGCGCCGCCCCTACGGAGTTTTGCAACTTCGCGCGGTGAGAATGCGCTGCGACGCGACTGCGGTCAGCGCGGGGAGCGAAACGGGACATTCTCGCGTCATTTCTGCGGTTTGGCTCTGCCGGGAAGCGCTTCCGGTACTACCAGGCTGTCCTGGATGTGAGGGAGCTTCCCGCTGGGGACGACTACGACCGGCTGCCCGAGAGCTTCGTCGTCTTCCTGTGCAGCCAGGATCCCTTCGGGTACGACCTGCCCGTCTACCACCTCGAGCGCCGATGCGACGAGGTCCACGAATTGCGGCTCGGGGATGCCTCGCACTGGCTCGCGCTGAACGCCCGGGCATGGGAGGACGCGCCGGGCGGCGATCTGCTCGATCTGTTAAGATATGCCCAGACGGGCAAGGCCCTGGGATCGCTCTCGCGCAAGATAGAGGCAGCGGTCGGGCGGGCCAACGAGGATCGAGAGTGGGTGGACAAGGTGTGGTCGGTGAGCACGATCGTGGAGAACGCCGTGCGGCGCGAGCGCATAAACGGCCGCATAGCCTGCGAGGAGGCGCGCGAGGAAGGTCGCCAAGAAGGTCGCCAAGAAGGTCGCGAGGAGGGTTCCGCGCGATTCGCCGCCCTGGCATCCCGGCTCATAGAGGCCGGCCGTGTCGACGACCTTGCGCAAGCGGCGTCCGATCCCGCTCGTCGCGACGAGCTCTTCCGGGAACTGGGAGTCTGAAGTTGCTCATCCTCTAACAGCAACCAATGTGCTTTCGTCTCTCGCCCTCGGCGGAATATGCGGTGCGTTCGTGCAGGTGGGGTTCACTTGCTTGCAGGTTTGCTATAATGGGCCGACACGTCATCAATTGCACTCGAATCAGAAGAGGTTGATATGAGCGAGCTTCTTGCCCAGCTGTGGACGCCGGAGATGCAGGCGGCCTTTACTGTTGTCTTGGTTCTGCTGGTCATTTTGTACGTGCTTTCCATCGTGTGGGTCGTGCGCGACGCCTATCTGCGCGGCACCGCCTGGTACATCTGGGCCGTGGTGGCGCTCGTGCCGGTGCTGGGCTTGGTGGCCTACTGCTTGCTGCGCCCTCCACTGCTCCAGCTCGATCGCGACGAGCAGGAGCTGGAGATCGCGCTCAAACAGCGCCAGCTCATGAAGTACGGCGAATGCGCCAACTGCGGCTATCCCGTAGAGGCGGACTTTGTCCTGTGCCCGAACTGCCACACGCAACTGAAGAACCTCTGCATGCGCTGCAACCACGCGCTTGAGCCCTCTTGGACGGTCTGCCCTTACTGCGCCACACCCGTGGGCGCCCCTGCTCCGCATGCCACGCGTCAGCGTCGCCCCTCCGGCCAGGCGCGTCAGAGCCGCCCGGCCAGCCAGGGCTAGGTTTTTTTCAACAAGTTAGCCTAAAGGCAGAGCCGCCCCCGTGCGGCTCTGTTTTAATAGGGGAGCATCGGAATCCCGGTGCTTCGAAACGGAGTCGGGGTAGTCAACGCCCCGGCGGAAACCGCGCAGGCGCTCTGTGCGCGCCCGGCGCGAGGAAAGGAGTTCCATGAACATCGTACTGCCCGACGGATCCGTCAAGGAGCTGGAAGAGGGCGCCACCGTCGCCGACGTGGCCGCCTCCATCGGCGCGGGGCTCGCCCGCGCGGCGCTGGCCGGCATCGTCAACGACACCCCCGTCGACTTGGACGCCGTCGTCTCCGACGGCGATTCCGTGGCCATCGTCACCGCCAAGAGCGACGAGGGCCTCGGGCTCATGCGCCATTCCACGGCCCATCTTCTGGCCGCCGCCCTCACCGATATGTACCCCGGTGTGAAGTTCGGCGTCGGCCCGGCCATCGAGAACGGCTTCTACTACGACATCGAGCTGCCCGAGGGCGTGACCGTCTCGCCGGACGACTTCGCCGCCATTGAGGCCCGCATGGCCGAGATCGCCAAGTCCGGCGCCGCCATCGTCCGTCGCGAGGTCAGCCGCGACGAGGCGCGGGAGATCTTCGCCGACCAGCCGCTCAAGCTCGAGCTCATCGACGAGCTGCCCGAGGACGAGACCATCTCCATCTACCAGCTCGGCGACTTCACCGACCTGTGCCGCGGGCCGCACGTGCCCGACACCGGCAAGCTCGGCGCCTACAAGCTCACCAAGGTGGCCGGCGCCTACTGGAAGGGCGACTCGGACAACGAGATGCTCACCCGCATCTACGGCACGGCGTTCTTCAGCAAAAAGGAGCTGGAAGAGTACCTGCACAACCTGGAGGAGGCCGAGAAGCGCGACCACCGCAAGCTCGGGCGCGAGCTGGGCATCTACATGATGGAGCCCATGGCCGGCGTGGGCCTGCCGCTGTACCTCCCTAAGGGCGCGCGCGTCATCCGCACCCTGCAGGAGTGGCTGCGCCGCGATCTGTACGAGCGCGGCTACGAGGAGGTCATCACTCCGCACATCTACAACGCGGATGTGTGGAAGACCTCCGGCCATTACGGCTTCTACCACGAGAACATGTACTTCTTCCAGATCAACGAGGGCACCGATGAGGAGCCTCGCTACTCCGAGTACGGCGTGAAGCCCATGAACTGCCCGGGGCACGTGATCATCTACAAGAACGAGCTGCACTCCTACCGCGATCTGCCGCTGCGCTACTTCGAGTTCGGCACCGTGTACCGCCACGAGATGTCCGGCGTGGTCCACGGCCTCTTGCGCGCCCGCGGCTTCACCCAGGACGACGCCCACATCTTCTGCACCAAAGACCAGGTGGTCGACGAGGTAGTCGCCATCCTGGAGCTGGTCGACTACATCATGGGCACCTTCGGCTTCACCTACGAGGCCGAGATCTCCACGCGCCCGGACAAGTCCATCGGCACCGACGACATGTGGGAGCACGCCACCGAGTCGCTGAAGGAGGCCTGCGCGCGCCGGGGTCTCGCCTACGACATCAACGAGGGCGACGGCGCCTTCTACGGGCCGAAGATCGACATCAAGGTGAAGGACGCCATCGGGCGCACCTGGCAGTGCTCCACGGTGCAGATCGACTTCAACATGCCCATGCGCTTCGGGCTGACCTACCGCACCGAGGACAACACCGAGGAGACCCCCTGGATGCTGCACCGCGCCATCTTCGGCTCCATCGAGCGCTTCCTCGGCATCCTCATCGAGCACTATGCCGGCGCGCTGCCGCTGTGGCTGGCCCCGGTACAGGTAGCCGTCATCCCCATCGCCGACCGCCACAAGGAGGCGGCGGCCGAGTTCGCCGGCGAGCTTAAGGCCGTGGGCGGCCGCGTGGAGGTCATGGATCAGAACGAGCCCATGAAGGTGAAGATCGCGAAGGCCCAGAGCCAGAAGATCCCCTACATGATCGTCATGGGCGACAAGGAGGTCGAGGAGAAGCTCGTCAGCGTGCGCGAGCGCTCGGAGGGCGATTTGGGCCAGTGGGATCGTCAGAAGTTCATCGACGTGATCAGGGATGCCGCCATCTAGACCTATAGCCAGAAACTATAGGTAACACCGCGTCAAACGCAAGGCTCCGAGGGTACACTGCCCTCGGAGCTTTTTGCGTTCCGGAGGAACGAATGCGGGATCGAAGGGGCCGGATGCCGAAGGGGGCGGAAGGCCGGTGGCGAGAGGAGATGGGCATGAGGAGAACGTTTTCCACCTATGGCGCCAAGATGCGCCAGGCCAACCGGGAGGCGGTGGCGACCGTCATCGCGCTGGCGGTCATCGTGGCTGTGTGGCTTGTGGGTGGTATCGGGCTTGCCGGCTGCGGCATCGAGGTGTTCTCGACGCCGCTGTGGATCATCGGAGGCACAATCGGTCCATGGATCGCGGCTATCGTCTGCGCCGTCGTGCTTGCCCGCTGCGTCTTCGCGGATTTCAGCCTCGACGATGATGCCGAGGCTGTAGTCGGTGCAGCCACTGCCGGCGCAACGGACGCTGAAGGGGAGGAGGCCCGCCGTGGCTAGTCTCGCCTCCCTCATCCCGCTTATCCTCTTCCTCCTCGTTGCCCTGGCGGCGAGCATCGTCGTGCGTCACCGCGCTGATGCGGCCGGGGGCGGCTTCGTCAACAGCTACTTCATCGGCAACCGTGCCCTTGGCGGCTTCGTGCTGGCCATGACCACCATCGCCACCTACGGCTCGGTGAGCTCCTTTGTGGGCGGCCCCGGCCAGGCGTGGCAGATCGGCTTCGGCTGGGTGTACATGGCCGTGGTGCAGGTGACGGCGCTCGTTTTGCTCTACGGCATCTTCGGGAAGAAGATGGCGCTCATCTCCCGCAAGCTGGACGCCGTCACGGTAGTGGACGTCATCCGCGCCCGTTACGGGTCCAATGCACTCGCGAACTTATCGGCGCTCGTCATCGTGCTGTTCTTCGCCGCCACCATGGTGGCCCAGTTCGTCGGCGGCGCGAAGCTCTTTGAGGCGGTGACCGGGTACTCCTACCTGGTGGGCCTGGCGCTGTTCGGGGTGGCGGTCATCCTGTTCACCACCATTGGCGGCTTTCGCGGCGTGGCCGTGACCGATGCCCTGTGCGGCATCATGATGCTCGCGGGCATCGTGGTACTCGCCGGGGGCATTTTATCTGCCGGGGGCGGCTACGAGGCCATCATGACCTCCATCAAGGAGACTTCCCCGGAGATGCTTGAGCCCTTCGCCGGGGGCGCCATGCCGCCGTCTCTGTACTTCACGCAGTGGCTGCTCGTGGGCGTGTTCACCTTCGTGCTGCCCCAATCGGTGGTGCGCACCATGGGCTACAAGGACGTGAAGTCGCTGCACCGCGCCATGATCTGGGGCACCGTCATCATCGGCGCCATGATGATCGGCGTCACCTCGCTCGGCGTGCTTACAGCCGGTGTTCTTACGGAGGACCTCGCCGCCTACGGGGGCAGCGTGGACAACATCATCCCGACGGTCATCACGGCCTCGCTGCCGCCGGCGTTGGCGGGCATCGCCATCATAGGACCTGTGGCCGCGTCCATTTCCACGGTGTCATCGCTGCTCATCTCGTCGTCCTCGGCCATCATCAAGGACGTCTATCTGCACTGGTGCGACGACCGCGGGCACGCGCCCTCCCAGCGCTCCGTCGCCCTTTCCAGCCAGGCGGTGACGCTGGCGGTGGGCCTGCTCGTGTTCGTGCTCTCCATCGTGCCGCCAGACGTCATCTGGAAGATCAACATGTTCGCCTTCGGCGGCCTGGAGACGGCGTTTCTGTTCGTGCTTGTCTGCGGGTTGTTCTGGAAGCGGGCCAACGCCACGGGCGCTCTGCTCTCGCTCGCCGGCGGCACGTTGGCCTACTGCGCCGCCATGGCCGCGGGCTTCAAAGTGGCCGATTTGCACCAGATCGTCATCGGCGTGACGGCAGCCGGCGTCCTCATGGTGGTGGGAACGCTCGCTGGCAAGCAGAAAGAAGACGCCCGCATGGACGTCTTTTTCCCGACGGACTAGGGCCGCGGTCGGTCAACACGGCGCGCCCGGATCCTTTTCGGGATCCGGGCGCGCTTCTTTTATGAATGGGATTTCGACGCTCGGACGTCTTTATACCGCCGAGGGAGCCTCTTCAATGGCCTCCTTGGCCTCCAGAAACTCTGAGGCGGACTGGGCGCAGTTGGCGCCGTCGGCCACGGCGGTGACCACCTGACGCAGCTCCTTGGTGCGCACGTCGCCGGCGGCGAACACGCCGGGCATCGTGGTTCTGCCCATGGCGTCGGCGACGATATAGCCTCCGCCATCGGTTTCCAGGTCGCCCTCCAAAAAAGCGGTGTAGGGCCTCATGCCGATGGCGATGAACACGGCCGAGGCGGCAAGCACTCGCTCGTCGTCAGTCTTCACGTTGCGCAGCTTGAGTCCCGTCACGCGCCCGTTCTCGCCCGTGATGAACTCCTCGGCAACGCTGTCCCAGCAAAACTCGACGTTGCCGAGTTCGCGTAGGCGTTCATGGTAGATGGCCGTGGCCCGCAGCTTGTCGCGCCGGTGCACCAGGTACACCTTGCGGCAGATGCGCGCGAGGTAGATGACGTCGGCCGCCGCCGTGTTGCCGCCGCCCACGACCACCACGTCCTTGTCGCGATAGAAGTTGCCGTCGCAGGTGGCGCAATAGGATACGCCGCGGCCGCGCAGCTCATCCTCGCGGGGCAGCCCGAGTTGGCTGGCCACCGCGCCCGTGGCCACGATGACCGTGCGGGCGAAGTAGGTGTTGAAGGGCGTGACGAGCTTGTTGGGCTCGGCGGAGAAGTCCACGGAGGTGACGTCTTCCATGATGGCCTTCGCCCCGAAGGAGAGGGCCTGATCGTACATGTCCATGGATAGCTCGAAGCCGCTGGTGGATCGGGTGTAGCCGGGGTAGTTCTCCAAGTGCTCGGTTTGGGCGCACTGGCCGCCGGGGGAGAGGCGCTCGAATAGCGCGGTGGAGAGTCCGGCGCGGGCCGCGTACAGCGCCGCCGTGAGACCGGCTGGGCCCGCGCCGATGATGGCGAGGTCGTACACCTCCTGGCCCTCATCGGGCCCCACCGGCGCGCCCATGCGGTTGTCGGTAACTTGTTCAGTCATAGTTGTGGGTCTCCCTCGGGCGGGACCACGGGGTACCTTGATTCGCTCAAACAGTCCTCGATGGTATCGAAGGCGAGGCGATCTTGCGTACTCTGCAGCTTTGCGCCTTCGATGCCATCTGCGGAACTCGCTCGGTCAAGGCACCCCGTGTTCCCGCTGAACATTGCCTCTGTCGAAACTAGAGCATCGCCAGGATGTTCTGCTTGGGCTGGGCGCCGAGGCGCTCATTTTTGATCTGGCCGTTCTCGAAGACGATAAGGGTCGGCACGCTGGAGACCTGGTACTTGAAGGCCAAGTCCGGACTCTGATCGATGTCCACCTTGTAGACGGCCACCTGCCCCGCCTTCTCGGTCGCGATCTCGTCGATGACCGGCGCCACCATACGGCACGGGCCGCACCAGGTGGCGAAGAAGTCGACGAGCACCGGGGTCTTCGCCTCGAGCACCTTCGTCTGGAACTCGTCAGCCGTTTTGATTACCTCAGCCATGATATCCTCCTAAATGGATGTTCGTATAGCGCGGAATGGGCCGAACTCGCCTTGGCGCGCATCGGCTGGGATCCGCTTCCGCCTGGTATTCTAGCCAAAGGCGCTGCCGACGCGACGCCGCGTCAAGGGGCTGACACGAAACCGTGGCACAGACGGCAGATAATCTGCGGCCGAACCGCTCACGTCTTCAACAGTCTGTCATCGCCGCTCCCTGCATGCCGCCCACATTCGCTAAAATGCCTATAGTGGACTCGAATACCGCGCGCGTTCGCGCAGGGGAGAGAAAGGAAGCGTCATGGCGATCGATTTGGTCTCGCTGGCCCTCATATCGCTGGTGTCCGTCGCGTGCCCCATCATCGCCGGGCTCATTCCGGGCAAGCCGATTCCCGAGACGGTGCTCCTTCTTCTGGCCGGGGCGCTGCTCGGCCCTCACGGGCTCGGCGCCATTCAGTCTACCGACGCCATCAACCTGCTGTCCGATTTGGGTCTCGTCTTCCTGTTCCTTCTCGCCGGCTACGAGATATCGCCGAAGAACCTCACCGGTACGGAGGGGAAGCGCGGAGCTGCTACCTGGGCGGTCACCTTCGCCATCGCATTCGTCGTCGTGGCCATTTGGCCGACGCTGTCGGCCTTCGAGCTGGACGGCCTGGCCGTGGTCATCGCGCTCACTACCACGGCCATGGGCACGCTTCTGCCCATTCTGCAGGAGCGCGGCATCCTGGGCACGCGGATGGGGAACGAGATCATCGCCTACGGCACCTGGGGCGAGCTGCTTCCCATCATCGCCATGGCGCTTCTGCTCTCGACCCGGGCCACCTGGCAGACAGTGGTCATCCTCCTCGCGTTCCTCGCCATCGCCGTGGCGGCCGCCGCCGTGCCGAAGATCGCCGAGCGCATCGGCGGCTACGTGCACCGGTTCATCGTTGCCAATGCCAACACCAACACGCAGATGGTCATCCGTTCGGTGAATCTGCTGCTCATCGGCCTGACGGCTGTTTCCGCCGTCTTCGATTTGGATATCGTGCTCGGCGCCTTCGCCGCCGGCTTCATCCTGCGCTATCTCATCCCCCAGGGCGACCAGACCATGGAGATGAAGCACAACGCCATTGCCTACGGCTTCCTCGTGCCGCTGTTCTTTGTGGTCTCCGGCGCGAAGGTGGACGTGCGGGCTATCGGTGCCGAGCCGGAGCTTTTGGGACTGTTCATCCTCCTTCTGCTGTTCGTGCGCGCGCTGCCCATCTTCGTAGGCCTCTCCACGGGACGCGAGTCGCGCACCATGGACGTGCGCGAGCGGCTCACCGTCGCCTTCTACTGCACGACGGCGCTTCCCATCATCGTGGCCGTCACCAGTGTGGCCGTCTCCGCCGAGGCCATGAGCCAGCAGACCGCCTCCGTGCTCGTGGCCGCCGGCGGCGTCACGGTGTTCCTCATGCCGCTGCTCGCCTCCGTCATGGCCCATTCGGTTAATGCCGATCTGGGCGAGGCGCTGCATGAGATCCGCGAGCAGCCCCGCGCCGTGGCCCATATTCTGGCCGAGCACCGCCGTCGCGAGCGCGAGCTGCACCGCCAGCTGAAGGCGCGCCTGGCCGCAGCGGGTGCGCGCCATGCCGACACCTTCGACCTCACCGAGCGCTGCCCCGGGGGCGTCTGCACCATAGCCGACACCGAGGACGACGGCCATTAATCGTCTTTGATTTACCTTGGTTTCGGGGGCTTTTGTGGCGATCGATCTTTGACATAGTCCGTCGAGGACCGGACTATGTCAATTAACTCCTGCTTCTTATGAATGCCCATCTTCGCATAGAGCCGCTTGCAATGAGTTTGCACGGTGCCGGTGGATATGACTAAACTTTCGGCGATGGCAGGGACGGTGTTCCCTCTGGCGAGCAGTTCTAATACCTCGGCTTCACGCGCCGTGAGACGAAAACGAGCTGCTGTATTGGCGCACTGTTTCGCAAGCCTGTCCCAATAGGGGTTGCTGGAGGCGTCCCGAGAATTGGTTGAAACGATCAGGCAAGAATCGGAATCGGGGACATGGCTAAGGGCGATAAACTCTGCATTCGTGAATGCTGTCGTCTTCGAATCGAGATCGCCCCGTACTAAATAGAAAACGAGTGACGTGACGAACATGGCCGATAGAGCGATGACGAACCCATGCGATTGTCCGAAGAAGGCATAGGTCTTCAGTATCGAGCTGAAGCCATAACCGAGAAGCTGTATAACGTTGACAATGCCGAAATAGAATCCAAACATAAACAAAGGACTTACTCCATCTCTCTTGCACGTTTGGCAACACTGCACCATTCCTATGGATACCAGAAGAGAAAAGATTCCATACGCGATGCCGTAAGTGATCTGAGGGAGCGCTGTGGCGAATAGCGGAATGGCGGCAAATAGGCAGAGCAGGAACGGAAAGAGCGAGCGGAACACCTGTATGACATTGAAAGAGAAGGAGCGGCGCTGCCATAGCGCCATGATGGCCAAGGACGCTGCAAGCATTCCGAGCAGTGGCGCATAAGTCAATATTCCATTTAAGGTGCTATTGCTACTTGTAAACGCCGATCTTAAAACCGTGTACAGGAAGGCAAGTGAGCCGATGCACAAAGCGCTTTTCCATGACAAGACCATGACATTGAGATAGGTGCGCCGATGGTCGAGCGGGCGCTCGGCGTACATCGGCGCGCTCCAGTCCATCGAACGGTAGCAACGGGTCAAAGCGACGGCCGCAACAAGCAATATCACCGCACGCAGCCCCATCGTTTGGCTGCTGCTCGATATAAGGCCTAGCAAAGCAAAGAGCAGAACGGGAAGTCCGCGACCGACCAGTATGTCGGCGATGCACTGGTCGTCGTCCTCGCTGGCAAAGTATTGTTCCCACAATAGGTAGAGCAGGGGCGCGCCAATGTTGTTCGCTATCGTGCCCGCAACGTTTGCCTCAATGGGGATTTCGAATCCGCATTGCCGGAAGAGAACGATGGCCATGTTCGCATATATGAGACCGAGCGCCCCGAAGGCAACTGGGCCCTTTGCGGATGCAGGAGCGAAGAAGCCTATGAACATGCATAGGATCCATGTCAAGCAGTAGGTCAAAGGACTTATAAGCTCCATGAGCAAATGGGGCAAACCGCTTTCAGCATTCGGAACAAAAGGATGCCATTCGGCCATAGAGTTGGCAGCAATGATGAGAGCAAAGCTGAAAGAAGCTTCGGTGATGTACTTGATGCGTTTCAACGGGATCCTCCTCTGAAGCTATCCTAGCACGAAAGGGATCAGCAAGAGATTGCGCAAAGTGTCTGAAAGACGTCACGAAGGGCAATATCCCATGTTTCATGAGACGCGATTTACCTCGAGGTATCCAATTTCATGGCCGGCTGCCCTCCTGTTTCGATTTAGCATGACCAACCAGTTCGGTGCTGTCGGATACGAGCAAATCGTTCGAGTGGCGCATCGGGAGATACCGCTTTGAGTCTCAAATCCCCTCCCTTCTCCTTTTATTGCCCTGAAGCGTGCTGTGCGCCGACGGCTCCGAACCTTGATCAAGGCCGGGCGCTCATTCACGATGCGGCGGCCGCAAGAGAGAGGAGATCGTTTGCTCGAAGATGTTTTGCCGGGAAAGTCAATGTGCGAATAGGAGGAGGATCAATGTCGTCAAAAAGTAGTACCAGCGTCAGCCGTCGCAGCTTCTTGCGTAGCGGAGCCACGGCGGCCGCATTGGCCGCGGCAGGTGCGGCCTTCGGCTGCGCGCCAAGTGGTTCAGAAAGCTTATCCGCGACGGGAGAAAAGGCAGATGTCGCCGATTTGAACGAGCATGTCGTCGAATCGGATACGGCGATCCTAGAAGGCCGGGGCCGTTGGCAGGGCGCTCCTTGCCCCAAGGGCTGCTCTCTCACGTGTTCTCCGTGCCAGTATGTGGTCGACAACGTCCCCGTGCGGGGGAAGGTCGTTGACTATTTTGAAGAGGATGACTGCAACCGCCAGCTGAGGAGCTGCCACGCTTACAAGGTCGCTCGAGAGTGGATATACAGCCCCAGCCGCATCAAGTATCCCATGAAGCGCAAGGGATGGCAGCCTGGCGGCGGAGAGAATTCGAACGGCCAGATGCGTGGCAAAGACGAATGGGAGCGCATCAGTTGGGATGAGGCGCTCGACCTCTGCGCCTCGGAGATTAAACGTATATATGAAACCTATGGTCCCACATGCACCATCAGCTTTATCAGCATGGGCGGCTCGATTCAGAATGTTCTGAACCTCATGGGTGGTTACGTGGAGATCAACGACACTATTTCCTGTGGAACATGGCAGGCGGATACGAGTTGGTGGGGCCTGCCCTTTTACGGAAACTACATGGGCGACGACCCCCAGGATTGGGTATATGCCGACTATTTCGTTCTCGCGTCCTCGGATCCCGTGTTTACCGCGAACGCCTCCGGCGCTTATCTGACGGCTGCGAAAGAAGCGGGAGCGAAATTCGTCTATGTGGGGCCCTGCTACAACCAGGGTGCTACTCAACTTGAAGCGCGGTGGATCCCGGTTCGTCCCGGAACTGATACAGCGTTTTGGAACGGTGTCGCCTACGAGATGGTGAAGCTGGACGAGAGCGCGGGCGATGTCATCGATTGGGAGTTCCTTGCCAAGTACACCAAGGGCTTCACGATGGACAACATGCCCGACGACGCCAAACTCCAGGAATGTTACCAAGGATATCTGTTGGGAGAGTACGACGACACGCCCAAAACAGCGGCGTGGGCCAGCCTCATTTGCGGTGCACCTGAGCAGGACATCAAGGACATGGCCGCGATCATGAGCAAGCAGAACAACGTAATTTTGGCGACGGGCACAGCTGCGGCGCGTTGCACCGGTGTGGAGAACTATCCCCAGGTGATCTATACCATCGGGCTCATGGGCGGCCATATGGGCAAGCAGGGCAATGCCGTGTTCTACAACCTGACAGCGATGAACTACGTCACTAAAGCCTACACTGGGGCACGCGGTCGCGCGGCGTCTTCGATTCAGAACCCCCTGAAGTTCGAGGCCGAGCCAGGAGTCAATCTCGCGGGCATCCCCTCGGTTGGGCGCAACTTGATCGCTGCGCCGCTGCATTGGCGCAACATGCTTGAGGGGAAGTACACCTCTTACGGTGCCCATTCCCAGCAGGAATCGCCGAATCCCTATAACAGTGGCGTTGAGCACGACATCAACGTCAAATTCATCTGGAACGGATGCCGCAACTTCCTCTCGATGAGCATCGATTTGTTCAACGCGGTGAAAGTGTACAGGAACTGTGAGTTCGTTCTCACCAACGCCGTTTATGCGTCCACGGTCGCGCGATTCAGCGATATCGTGCTGCCGGTTCCTTCCAAATGGGAGGGCAGCTTCGACCATGCGGAGTATGCGTGGCCGAGCGGCACCGTCAATCGTTACTATGGCGTCGACTTCGTATCTGCCAACTATCCCGTGTGCGAGCCCATGTGGGAGTGCCACTCGGACGATTGGATATCCAGGGAGATAGGTGCGCGCCTGGGTTTCGATCCCGACGAGATTGTTGCAACGGATGCCATCCAGAGCTATTTCAATTGCATGGCCGGTGGTGTCGCGACAGATGAGGATGGGACCGAGCACACGCTGCTGACGATTACTCAAGACACCATCGATCGTCACGGCGTCGAACTAGAGCCCCAAGAGGGTGAGGTCGATTTCGAGGAATTCGTCGAGCACGGCGGTTACCAATATCCTCGCTCGAAGGACGATGCCTACGCGAAGCGCTATTGCTATCAGGGCTTTATCGATGACCCCGCCGCGAATCCTCTTCCTTCGGCAAGTGGCCTGTGGGAGATTTATAGTCAGCTGAAAGCGGACAATTTCAATACGCCCGACTTCGTCGATCCTGAAACACCGATGAAGCCCTACCCCAACTACTACGAGCCTACGATAGGGTACGAAAAGACGTTCAGCGATTGGGACAAGCAGATCAAGGGCGATTATCCCTATCAGTTCTTCACTTTCCATCCGGCCCGTGGCAGCCACTCCGACAACTGGAGCCTTGTCGGCAAGGAGCTGTATCCCCACAGCCTTTACATCAATCCAGTCGATGCTCAGAAGGAGGGGTTGGAGGAAGGCGATACGGCTCGTATCTGGAATCCTGATGGCGGATGCATTTTGCGACGCGTCACGTTGATGGAGGGGGTCATGCCCGGTTGCCTGGGCCTGGCGGAGAGCGCTGGCAACCTCGATCTCGACGAGTCGGATCCGGAGCATTGGATCGACCGCGGCGGTTCTGCCAATGTCCTTACCCCTGCAGTTCGTAGCAATTACATGCCCGGATTGTCCGGCTACAACAACGGTATCGTCAATATTGAGAAGTACGAGGGAGAGCCCGTGCCGCCCGATTGCGAGCGCGATATCTTCCAGATTGAGGAACAGTAAGGAAAGGAGGGCTGGAAATGAGTCTGGGATTCTACTTTGATATGACGCGTTGCTCCGGATGCGCCGCGTGCCGCACGGCGTGTCAAGATCGTTTCGACCTCTTCGAGGTCGGGTTCGCTCCTCGCAGGGTGCATCGCTATCAAACGGGCACTTTTCCTTCGGTGGCCGGGTACGTCACAAGCGTTTCTTGCAACCATTGCGAGAAACCGGCATGTGTCGAAAATTGTCCGACGGGAGCTATGTTCAAGAACAAGGACGGCCTTGTGCTGCATGACGATGATGTGTGCATCAGCTGTCAAACGTGCCTGAACGTATGCCCCTATGGCGCACCTCAGTACATCGAGGCAGAAAACCTCGTTGTGAAGTGCGATACCTGCAACGCTCTGCGGGAAGGCGGATACTTGCCGGTGTGCGTGGACGCATGTCCCTATCGCGCATTAGAGTTCGGTGACTTGAATGAACTGCGTTTAGCCCATGGCGACGATTTGGTTCAGGAGGTGTCGGTGCTTCCCAGCGCTGACGTGACGGGACCCAATCTGCTGATTAAGTCGCGTGAAGCTGCCCTCGAGAGCGGTTATCGCGAGGTGACCTACTAATAGTCGCGGACGCGGGGCGTCTTTATGCCCCGCGTCTCTCTGTCGAGAGCGAGTTATTTGATGTTCGGTATGAGTGAGGCAGGAGGTGCCATGACGGAAGAAATGGACTCTTGCGAAAAGATACTATCTGCAAGGGCGTATCTCTATCTGCTGTTCCACAAGCTTTACGGTGGTGAGCCGACTGAAGAGTTGATGGAAGCGCTTGGCGGCTCTGATACTTCGGAGGCCTTGTGCATTTACGCCCAAGAGGACGAGACGATCGAAAAATGCCAGGGCTTTCTTGAGAGACTGTGTCGCGAGCTGGCAGATGATGAGAGGCGGCAACGCTTTCTCGGGCTATGCGGTGACGAGTACGTCGCAATCTTCTACGGGTTTCCGAAGGCGCTTGTGGTTCCGTCTGAGTCTTTCTATCGCTCTGGCGATCATTCCCTGCTTTCGGAAGTGACATTAGCCGTTCGGGACTTTTACCGTCGGTTCAATGTTCTTCCTGCGCGCTATCCGCGAACGCCGGACGACCATATTGCGCTAGAAATGGCCTTCATGTCGTGTCTTGCCCGAGATGCCATGGAGGCATTCGATAAGCGAGATTGGCGCGAGCTCGTGACGCTTCTGCAGGCGCAAGCGAAGTTCGCCGACGATCATCTGCTTGCATGGATCCCCTCATTTGCGGCAGAAGTGCGTAAAATGAGCGATCCTTGCCTTTACCCGCAGCTGATCAAGACTACTGAGGCATTTGTTTCGACGGACCGTCAGTGCTTGAACAACATCGCGCTCTGGCTTGCCGAGGAAGTGGCTCCGACGGATAGAGATGCGCCCTTGGGTGGCACGGATGGCAACGCAGCGGTCTCATCCCATGAAGATGGGACAGGGGCATTGGATCGCTTGGAATCTTTGCGCTTGCCGCATCTGGAGGACAACGAGCTTGTGCCAACCACCGCATAAATAGCTGCAAGCATCATCTTAAAGAGAGGGACGGAATGGCCTCCGTCCCTCTCTTTGGTTCGGAGATGTTACGTCCCAAGTATTCTTATCTGCTAAAATGGGGCTCAAGCGAAAGGAGGATGTTTCGATGGAAACGGGTTTGCTCACAACAGATCAAATTCGCTCGTGGGTCATACCCTTGCTTGAGAAGTACGATATGTGCTCGGCAAGCCTGTTCGGGTCCTATGCTCGCGATGAAGCAGATGCGTCCTCCGACATCGACATCTTGCTTGTAGGGAACCCGGGTTTCAGGCCCCTCAATGTGTTTGGCGTGGCAGAGGATCTTCATCGGCTTTCGGGCAAAAAAGTCGATGTGTTCGAGCTCTCTGAACTCGATGCCGGCCCTTTCCGCGACGCTGTTCTGAGGGATGCGGTGCTCTTATGAAAACCGACCGCTATCGTCTGAAACGCATCGTAGCCGTCGGGGATCAGCTTCTCAACGTGATCTCCCTACGCGATCTAACTCCTGAAACGCTGCTCTCGGACATCCAAATGCAATGGATGGTGACAACGCCTCTCTACAACATCGGTGAACAGGCTAATTGCATCTCTCGCGAGTTTGCCGATGCCCATCCAGAGGTTCCGTTCGCGCAAATTGCCGGATTGCGTCATCGGCTTGTTCATGATTATGAAGGAATCAACTGGTCGATCATCTCCTCTGTTTTGTTCGATGAGCTGGAGACGTTTGTGGCTCAAGCGCGAGATCTTATTGCCGAGCTGGACGAGGGGGAGAGTGGTCCCCAGGAAGCTGATTTCGACGAAGACGTTACCAGCTAAATCGCGACATTGGCTGCTGGTTGCAATTTGACTGCCGAAGAGCTGTCGGGGCGTTACGCTGGAACGGGAAGGGCTGGCCCTTTCGGTCCCTTCTGCTACAATGCGAAGTTGCGCCTTTAAGGCGTTTTCTAACCCACACCGTTTCACGCAAAGGAAGCACCCATGCAGGAAACTGATATGAAAGAGAAGCTCCAGAAGATCATCGAGGCTTATGACGAGCTGCAGGCCAAGATGGGCGATCCGGCAGTGCTCGCCGATCAGAAGGAGTACAACCGGCTCGCCAAGGAATACGCCTCCCAAGGTCCGCTCGCCAAGAAGGCAGCCGAGTACGTGGCGGCCATGGACGATTTGGAAGCGGCCAAGGAGATGCTCTCCGACGCCGACATGAAGGAGTTCGCCCAGGAGGAGATCGCCTCCATCGAGGGCCGGTTGCCCCAGCTGGAGGAGGACATCAAGTTCATGCTCATCCCGGCCGATCCGGCCGACGAAAAGGACATCATCGTGGAGATCCGCGCGGCGGCCGGCGGCGACGAGGCCGCCATTTTCGCCGGCGACCTCTACAAGATGTACGAGCGCTTCGCCGCTGCCCAGGGCTGGAAGACCGAGACCATGGACGCCTCGCCCTCCGAGGCCGGCGGCTTCAAGGAGATCCAGTTCAAGGTGAAGGGCGATCACGTGTACTCGGTCATGAAGTTCGAGTCCGGCGTGCACCGCGTGCAGCGCGTGCCCAAGACCGAGTCCCAGGGGCGCATCCACACCTCCACGGCCACCGTGGCCGTCCTTCCCGAGGCCGACGAGGTGGAAGTGGAGATCAACGAGGGCGACCTGCGCATCGACGTGTACCGCGCCGGCGGCCCGGGTGGCCAGTGCGTGAATACGACCGACTCCGCCGTGCGCATCACGCACCTGCCCACGGGTCTCGTGGTGCAGTCCCAGGACCAGAAGTCGCAGCTGCAGAACAAGATCGCTGCTATGGCCGTGCTGCGCGCCCGCCTCTACGAGAAGATGCTCGCCGAGCAGCAGGCCGCCGAGGGCGCCGAGCGCGTGGCGCAGATCGGCTCCGGCGACCGCTCCGAGAAGATCCGCACCTACAACGGGCCGCAGGACCGCGTGACCGACCACCGCATCGGGTTCAACTCCACCTACAACGGGGTGCTTCTGGGCGACAACCTGGGGGACGTGATCACGGCTTTGCAGGCCGCCGACCGCGCGCAAAAGCTGGAAGCTGCTGTTTAGCCTCAACCTGACGGCGCGGCCAGGAGGCGACGGCACCGTGCTCAAACAGCATTCAATGGCAGGGCTTGCAAAGGGTTGCGGCTTTCACGGATGCCATTGAATGAACTGCGCGCGGCACCATCGCCTCCTGTCCGCGCCTGACTTCTACACTACTGAAAGGCCGTTAACCCGATGTCTGAATGGACGATAAAGAAAGCGCTGGAATGGACTGAAGGGTACCTGGCCGACAAAGGGGATGAGAATCCCCGGCTCTCGGCGCAGTGGCTGCTCTCCGAGGCCTGTGGGCTCTCGCGCACCCAGCTGTTCATCAATTTCGACCGGCCGCTCTCGGAGGACGAGCGGGGAGTGCTGCGCGGCTATGTGCGGCGGCGCGGCGCGGGTGAGCCCCTGCAGTACATCACCGGGGAAGTGGCCTTTCGGCACATCACCGTGAAGGTGCGCCCCGGCGTGCTCATCCCGCGGCCCGAGACCGAGGTGCTTGTGAGCGAAGTGCTTGCGGCGCTGCCGACGCCCGGCCCCCGCGACGTGGCGTGGAACCCCGAGGCCGCCGAGCAGGAGCGCGAGGCTGTCGCCGCCGTGAAGAAGGCCCTGGAGGAGGCGGGGGAATCTGCTTCCCTCTCCGTAGGGGGCGACCTCGGTCGCCCCTCGGCTGCGAATGACGACGACGCTGATGCGGCAGCCGAACCGAGTGGTGCTGCGGAGGACTCCTCCGTAGGGGGCGACCTCGGTCGCCCCTCGTCTGCAGGCATGGATGAGACTCGCAAAAGCCTTCTCGTGGCCGACCTGTGCACGGGATCCGGTTGCATCGCCTGCTCGCTGGCCTACGAGCACCCGGATGTGCGGGTTATCGCCACGGATGTCGCGCCGGAGGCGGTGGCGCTCGCCAAGGAAAACACCGAGGCCTTGGGGCTTGCCGACCGCGTGGCCGTGCTGCAGTGCTCGCTGGGCTCCGGCATCGGCGAGAAGCGCATGGGCACCTTCGACGCCGTGGTCTCCAACCCGCCCTATGTGCCCACCGCCGTTATGGCTGGCATTCCGCGCGAGGTGGCCGATTTCGAGCCGACGCTCGCCCTGAACGGGGGCGCCGACGGGCTCGATCTGTTCCGGCCGCTCGCCCAGTGGGCCGCCCGGGCCCTGAAGCCTGGCGGCGTGCTCGCCTGCGAGCTGTACGAGGGGCACATGGACGCCGCCCGTGCCGTGGCCGAGCAAGCGGGATTCGTCGACGTGCATATCGTGGACGATCTGACGGGAAGACCCCGCGTACTGGTGGCGAAACGCTAGGAAGGATATTCTCTATGGCTCTGGAAAACCTGAGGGGGACGCTGGATGAGGCCCAGGCGGTGATGGAGGAGCGCCTGGGCGCTTTCCGGCCGGAAGTCGGGTTAATTTTGGGATCGGGGCTCGGTCCTCTGGCCGAGCGCATCGCCGATCCCGTCTTCGTCCCCTTCGGCGAGGTGCCCGGCATGGGCGTCTCCACGGCCAACGGGCATGTGGGGCGCTTCGTGGCCGGCACGCTCGGGGACAGGCGGGTGCTCGCCATGCAGGGGCGGCTCCACGGCTACGAGGGCTATACCGCCCAAGAGGTCGCCTTCCCCGTGTGGCTGATGGCGGCACTCGGCGCGGACATGCTCATCACTACCAATGCCGCCGGCGCCATCAACGAGGGCTGCCGCGTCGGCGATTTCTGCATCATGACCGACCAGCTGAATTTCACGGGCCGCAACCCCATCACGGGCACCGAGCCCGACGCCATGGCCCCGCGGTTCTTCTCGATGTTGGATGCCTACGACCCGGCCCTGCGCCAGCTGGCCCGGCAGACCGCCGAGGCGCTGGCCATTCCCGTGCAGGAGGGCGTGTACCTGGGCTTGCTCGGCCCCTCCTTCGAGACGCCAGCGGAGATTCGGATGTTCCGCTCTTGGGGCGCCGACACCGTGGCCATGTCCGTATGCGAGGAGGTCATCGCCGCGCGCCATGTGGGCCTTCGTGTGCTCGGCATCTCGCTCGTGAGCAACATGGCCTGCGGGGTGGAGGGCGCGAGTCCCTCCGACGAGGAGGTGCACGAGGTGGCCCAAACAAGAGAAGCCGACTTCTGCCGGCTCATTGAAGGGATACTTCGCGAGATATAGCGCGTTTCGCTCGTGAAAACTAGTGCGAAAGCCCATCTGTAGGGGGGCGACCTCGGTCGCCCCCCCCTGTCGCGAGATGATCGGCGCCAATGCGATAGCCTTTACGGCTTTCGAGCATTAGGGGCTGACCAAGGTCAGCCCCTACGGACTCATCTGGCAGTGCGCCGCCTCTAGCTAGTCCCGCGCGAGGGCGATGGTGCGCGCGTCGGCGGGGATGTCGGCGCCCCAGTAGAGGATGCCCTGCTCGGCCAGGTCGCGGCCGATGACGGCGTAGCCCTCGGCCGCCTCGCGGTTGCCGGCGATTTCCTCCTCGGTCAGCGCCCGGCGCACCTTCGCCGGCACGCCCACCACAAGCGACCCTTCCGGCACCTGCATGCCCTCGGTCACCAGGGCGCCGGCCGCCACGAGCGAGTTCGCGCCGATAACGGCCCCGTTCATGACGACGGCCCCCATGCCCACGAGCACGTTGTCGCCCAGGGTGCAGCCATGCACCACAGCTCCGTGGCCGATGGTCACGCCGCGGCCCACGATGCAGTCCTGGTTGTAATCGAGATGCAGGCAGCTGTTCTCCTGCACGTTGGAGCCCTCGCCCACGACGATGCGGCTGCCGTAATCGCCGCGCAGCGTGGCATTGAACAGGATCGTGGCATCTTTGGCCACTTCCACATGGCCCACCAATGTGGCGTTGGGGGCGATGTGCGATTCGGGATGCACGGTAACTTGACGATAATCCATAGGGCTTCCTTTCGAAGGGGCTGTTCCCTTCCACTTTAGCCCATAGCCGTCGGCTCTCCTAGGGACAAATCACGCCTCATGCACCGTGAAAGCGAGCGCGGCGGCGTCGGTGATGTCGTCGAAGGCCCAGCTCTTGGCCGAGCGGCTCGGGCTCGTCGGGTCGTGCAGCACGATGCGGGAGTCCTTGTCGATGTCGTCGAGCACCACCACCGAGGTTGTCGGCGCGAAGGTGCCGGGCTGGGTGACGACGAGCACGGGCACATTCGAGACGATGGCGCGCCGCAGCGTCTGCGCGTCAACTTCCACCGGCTCGACGGCCAGGCCGAACGCGGAGCCGGCCTGTTGCAGGAACGAGGCGACGGTGTCGGTGCCGGCGGCGGTCAGGTCGTGATCGGTGGCCCATTGGGCGAACGCGACGGGGGTGTACTCGGTGTCACCGGTCGCGGCCACGTAAGCCATGGCCAGCGCCACGGGAGCAGCCCCGGTGGAAGCCAACGTGGCCTGGCCGTAGGGGACGTCGGCCCAAGAGGCGTCGTTCTGGTACAGGGAGGGCACCGTGCCCTGCCCCCACCGGTCCACGGCCGTGCTCTGGGCCGCGCCGGCATCGGCGGTGGCGTAAGGGGAGTCGGCGGCGGCGGGAGCCGGAAGGAGCCACCAGTAGACCAGAAGCGCTACGAGAAGCAGCACCAAGGCGGCGGCGACGCCGAAGATGGCCAGGCGCAATCCTTGGTGGGCCCGCATCATGGGAAGGAGGCCCCGGGCCTTCAGCTCGGAGAACTCCGGATGGTTCGAGGCGTAGGCGCGGAAGGCGTGCAACGAAGGTGTGAGCATGGGGTGCTCGGCGCGCTCGGTCAGCCCGAGGGTGACCGGATCGGGCACGAAGTTGCCCGCGGCAGCGGGGCGCGGGTGCAGGGAAGCGGCGCGGACGGCCCGTGTCGGTTGCTCGGCACCTTGCGACCGAACGGGAACGGTGCTTCGGGGGTCGCCGATGATGGAAGGGCGGCGGGAGCGAGACCTCGGCTTTGCTGCGGAGGCGCCCGAGGGGACGGCCCCGGTAGTTGCCAGCTTGCGACGATGGACGGTAGCGGTGCTCATGGCCGTATCCTCTCCTGAATAGACGTTTCCCTTTCCTGAACAGTCTACGGAATGGCCGGTCAGCTTCCATGACGGACCGTCAAACGTCACAGCGGCGCGGCCCATTTGTCACCGCCCGTGCCCGTTTCGTCAGATTCCCGTAGAAATATGAGCGAAAAGCCTTGCGATTGATCGCAGGAGTGCTAAACTCCCGAGCCAAGTTAATACCGATGAAATGCGTTGACGAGGAAAAGTAGGGGCGAACCCATCTGAAGAGAGCCTGCGGTTGGTGCGAGCAGGCGGTGGGCGACCCGAACAGCCACCTCTGAGCAGTTCGGTGCGAACGACCTTTCGGTTGACAGGCTTACCGCCGGGCCGAAGGGGGCAAGTAGCGTCGGACCGGCGACACCGTTATCTGTCGTAGAGCCTCCCTGTGCGCGTCGTCGCACGGCTGTCTCGTTTTCCGGCCCGGTGCATCTTGCAGCGGGTTTTTGTGTATTTGGAGACGCAGCGCGAGAGGAAGCGAGGCCTATGGAACTGAGGAGCGACCAGATCAAGCGAGGGGTGGCGCGCGCGCCGCACCGCAGCCTGCTCAAAGCGGACGGCATCACCGACGAGGAGATGGACCGCCCCTTCATCGCGGTGCTGAGCTCGCGCAACGACGTCATTCCCGGGCACACCCACTTGGACAAGATCGCCGAGGCCGTGAAGGCCGGCATCTATATGGCCGGTGGCGTCCCCTTCGAAATTTCCACCATCGGCGTGTGCGACGGTATCGCCATGAACCATGAGGGCATGCACTACTCGCTCGTATCGCGCGAGGTCATCGCCGATTCCGTGGAATGCGCCGTCATGGGGCACGCCTTCGATGGCCTGGTGTGCATCCCGAACTGCGACAAGATCGTTCCCGGCATGATCTTGGGCGCGCTGCGGGCGAACGTGCCGACGGTGTTCGTCTCCGGCGGCCCCATGCTTCCCGGCACGGGCCCGGACGGGGAGGGCTCCACCGATCTGAACACGCTCTTCGACGGGGCGGGGAAGGTGGCGGCCGGCACCATGACCGCAGACGAGCTGGCCGCCCTCGAGGACACGGCCTGCCCCACCTGCGGCAGCTGCTCGGGCATGTTCACGGCGAACTCCATGAACTGCCTGTGCGAGGCGCTCGGCATCGCGCTTCCGGGCAACGGCACCGTGCCGGCCGTCTACTCCGAGCGGATTCGTCTGGCCAAGCGCGCGGGCATGAAGGTGATGGAACTGCTCCGCGATAACGTGCGCATCAAGGACATTCTGAATGCGGCGGCCGTGCGCAACGCCATGGAATGCGACATGGCCTTCGGCGGCTCCACGAACACGGTGCTGCACCTGACGGCCATCGCGAACGCAGCGGGATGCCCCATCACCATGGCCGACTGGGACGCAGCCAGCGCGCGCACGCCGCACTTGGTGAAGCTCGCGCCCTCCGGCCCGCGCCCGCTCATCGACCTGTACCGTGCCGGCGGCGTGCCGGCGGTCATGGGGGAGCTGGGGCGGTTGGGGCTGCTGGACGAGAGCGCGCTCACCTGCATGGGGCCTCTGCCCGAGTACCTGGCGAGATGCTGCCCCCCGGGCGACGGCGAGGTGTGCCGCACGGGCGAGAACCCCTATTCCGCCCAGGGCGCCCTCAAGGTGCTCTACGGCAACCTGGCGCCCGACGGCTCGGTGGTGAAGAAGGCGGCGGTGGATCCGTCCATGTTATGCCACACCGGGCCGGCCCGCGTGTTCGATTCGGAAGAGACGGCCTGCGCGGCCATCAACGGCGGCGCGATCGTCCCGGGAGATGTGGTGGTCATCCGCTACGAGGGGCCGGCCGGAGGCCCGGGCATGCGCGAGATGCTCGCGCCCACCTCGGCCATCTGCGGCATGGGGCTTTCCACCTCGGTGGCCCTGATCACCGACGGGCGCTTCTCCGGCGCCACCAAGGGGCCGGCCGTGGGGCACGTGAGCCCCGAGGCGGCGGCCGGCGGCCCCATCGCCCTCATCTGCGAGGGCGATTCCGTCACCGTGGACATCGAGGGCGGCGCGCTGACGCTGAACGTGAGCGACGAGGAGCTCGCGCGCCGGCGCGCGGCGTGGGAGCCACCGGCGCCCAAGCACGATGCGGGCGTGTTGGCCAAGTACGCGAAACTGGTAACTTCTGCTGACAAGGGGGCGATCATCCTGTGAGCGATATCAACGACAGCACTGCAGCCGCAAGCGCGGCAACGCCGGCCGAGGGCAAGCCGACAACGCCGGTCCGGCGCAACGCCGCCACCCAAGGCGCGCCCCGGGGTGCGGGCTCGCGCACGGCCAAGCAGGGCCGCACCATGCTTGGCGCCGAGGCCGTCGTCGCCAGCCTCGAGGCCGAGGGGGTGACGACGGTGTTCGGCTACCCGGGCGGCCAGGCCATCAAGCTCTACGACGCGCTGTACGACTCCGACCAGATCACCCACGTGCTCGCCCGCCACGAGCAGGGGGCCGTGCACATGGCCGACGGCTACGCCCGCTCCACCGGGCGCGCCGGCGTGGCCATCGTCACCTCGGGGCCGGGCGCCACGAACACGGTGACCGGCATCGCCACGGCCTACATGGACTCCGTGCCCCTCGTCGTCATCACCGGCCAGGTGGGCCGGGGGGTCATCGGCACCGACTCGTTCCAAGAGTCCGACATCGTGGGCATCACGATGCCCGTGGTCAAGCACTCCTATCTGCTGCAATCCACCGACGAGCTCACCCGCACCATCCGCGAGGCCTTCCACATCGCCGTCACGGGGCGCCCAGGCCCCGTGCTTATCGACATCCCGAGCGACGTGGCTGGCGAGACCATGGTGTTCGAGTACCCGGATGCGGTGAACCTGCCCTCCTACAAGCCCACCTACCGCGGCAACGCCAAGCAGATTCGCGCCGCCTGCCGCCTTCTGGAAGAGGCGGAACAACCTCTGCTCTACGTCGGCGGCGGCGTCATTTCATCAGAGGCGACCGACGAGATTGTGGCCCTCATGGACAAGATGCGCATTCCCGCCGTCGTCACCCTCATGGGCAAGGGCGGCGTGCCCGCGAGCCATCCGCTGAATTTGGGGCCGGTGGGCATGCACGGGGCGAAGTACTCGAACATGGCCATGACCGAGGCCGACCTCATCATCGCCGCCGGCGCGCGCTTTTCCGACCGGGTCACCGGGCGCGTCACCGAGTTCGCCCCCAACGCGAAGATCGTGCACATCGACATCGACCCGGCGGAGATCGGGAAGATCCGCGATGCCGATGTGCCCATTGTGGGCGACTTGAAGGGCATCATCGCCGGCATGCTCGAGGTGCTCGAGAAGGACGGCGCCACCCCGCGCGACGACCAGTGGATCGCCGATATCGACGCGTGGCGCGCCCGCTACCCGTTCTACCACCCGAACATGGCCGAGAACGAGGAGAGCGACGAGATCGTCCCCGAGCTCGTTATCGCCGAGCTGGGACGCCAGCTGGATCCGGCGGCCTCCATCGTCACCACCGAGGTGGGCCAGCACCAGATGTGGGCGCACCAGTTCCTGCCCCGGGAGTTCCCGCGCACCTTCCTCTCCTCAGGGGGTCTGGGCACCATGGGCTTCGGTTTCCCGGCCGCCATCGGAGCGGCGGTGGCGAACCCCGATGCCACGGTGGTCTGCATCGCCGGCGACGGGTCGTTCCAGATGAACTCCCAGGAAATGGCCACGGCCGCCATCAACGGCGTGCCCGTGAAGGTCATGATCCTGGACAACCGCTGCCTCGGCATGGTCCACCAATGGCAGAAGCTGTTCTACGACAAGCGCTATTCTCAGACGCTGCTTGCGCCCGTGCCCGACTTCGTGAAGCTGGCGGAGGCCTACGGCTGGGAGGGCGAGCGCGTGGAGGCGCCCGGCGAGGTCGCTGCTGCTATCGAGCGCATGCTGGCCGCAGCGGGGCCCTACCTTTTGGACGTGGCCATTTCTCCCGATCAGAACGTCTATCCCATGGTGGCGCCGGGGGCGGCCTTGGGCGACGTCATGGGGGCGATCGACGTGGCCGTGGGCGCCGTGCGCACCGATGTGCCCGCCGCCCCGGGTTCTCTGCGGGCCCGGGCGGCCGCGGCCGGCGCGGCGGCCGCCACCTCTCCCTGCGCCAAGCTGGACGCCCAGTTCGGCGGCCGCTGGGAGATAGACCCCGAGGACACGGGCGCCCGTTTGGGTCAGGACGGCTCCACCGTGGACGTGCGCCCCGAAGACTGGAAGACCCTGTTCCGCGACGGCGACGAAGAGAAGGGGGGCGCGCGATGAAGCACGTTCTGTCTGTCCTGGTTGAGAACCGCCCCGGCGTGCTGTCCCGTGTGACAGGCCTCATCTCCCGGCGCGGCTTCAACATCGAATCGCTGTCCGTGGGCCCCACCGAAGACCCCACCCTCTCGCGCGTCACCGCCATCGTGCTCGCCGACGACGTGGCCTACGAGCAAATCACCAAGCAGCTGCACAAGCTCATCAGCGTGCACAAGATCACCGACCTCACCGATGAGGGCGCCATCGAGCGCGAGCTGGTGCTGTTCAAGGTGAATGCCGCGCCCGAGCGCCGCAGTGAGATCATCGAGATCGCCAACATCTTCCGCGCGAAGATCGTGGACGTGGGCAAAAGCTCGCTCACCATCGAGGCCACCGGCGACGACGCGAAGCTTCGGGGCCTTGAGGATCTGCTGCGCGCCTACGGCATCAAGGAAACTGTCCGCACCGGCAAAGTAGCCCTCTCCCGCAGCTCGCGCGATTAGGAAATAGAAAAGGCAACAAGAGAAAGGAACCAAAACCCATGGCCGTCACCATCTACTACGAACAGGACTGCAACCCCGACATCATCAAGGACAAGAAGATCGCCATCATCGGCTACGGATCCCAGGGTCATGCCCACGCGCTGAACCTCAAGGACTCCGGCTGCGACGTGCGCGTGGGCCTGCGCGAGGGCTCGCGCTCCATCGAGGCCGCCGAGGAGGCCGGCCTGCGCGTCACCGACATGGCCACGGCCGCCGAGGAGGCCGACCTCATCATGGTGCTCGTGCCCGACGAGCTGCAGCCCGAGGTGTACGAGACCTACATCGCCCCGCACTTGAAGACCGGCGACACCCTCGCTTTCGCCCACGGCTTCAACGTCCACTACGGCTACATCACCCCGCCTGAGGACGTGAACGTCATTATGTGCGCGCCGAAGGGCCCCGGTCACATCGTGCGCCGCCAGTACACCGAGGGCTCCGGCGTGCCGGACCTCATCTGCGTGGCCCAGGATGCCACGGGCGACGCGTGGGATATCGCGCTGTCCTACGCCTGGGGCGTGGGCGGTGCGCGCGCCGGCGTCATCAAGGCCACCTTCGCCCAGGAGACCGAGGAGGACCTCTTCGGCGAGCAGGCCGTGCTCTGCGGCGGCCTGGTGGAGCTGGTGAAGGCCGGCTTCGAGACCTTGGTGGACGCGGGCTATCCGCCGGAGCTCGCCTACTTCGAGTGCTACCACGAGATGAAGATGATCGTCGACCTCATGTACGAGAGCGGCATCCACTTCATGAACTACTCCATCTCCAACACCGCCGAGTACGGCGAGTACTACGCGGGCCCGAAGGTCATCAACGAGCAGAGCCGCGAGGCCATGCGAGAGATTCTGGCCCGCATCCAGGACGGCACCTTCGCCGAGGAGTTCGTCGCCGACTGCAAGAACGGCCATGCGTGGCTCATCGAGCAGCGCGAGGCCATCAACAGCCACGAGATCGAAAAGACCGGCGAGCGCATCCGCGGCATGTTCAGCTGGATCCACGAGTAGGAAAAATCTCCCATAGTTGTTCCGTAGGGGCTGACCTCGGTCAGCCCTTTTTTGCGTAAGCTTCTGACCAGCGAAAACGAGCTTTGTCACGTAAAGGTGTGACAGGGAAATTTCTTCGCCACGTGACAAAATCACGAGTCTGCGTGATAGGCAGGAGGCTTGGAAGGGGGCATAGTGGGCGGCGTCGAAACGAAAAAAACGGTGAAGCGCGGCGCAAGGAGTGTCCCGGCCGGCTTCGAAGCAAAGAAGGAGATTACCCACTATGAAGATTCTCGGACTGGGCGTGCCTGAGCTCGTTATCATCCTCGTTGTCGTGCTGCTCATCTTCGGGCCGAAGAACCTCCCCAAACTCGGCGCCTCCCTCGGCAAGACCGTGAAGAGCCTGCGCGAGGGCATGGCCTTCGATAAGAAGGACGACGAAGAGGTCGAGGAGATCATCGAGATCGTCGAGGACGAGCCCGAGGTCGCCTACGCCACTGCCGGCGAGGCCGAGGTGAAGACGGTCAAGAAGGTCGTCAAGAAGAAGGCCTAGGGAAACCCCGTATACCTGATGGATAAGGGAGCCGCATCGTCGGCCCCTTTCTTTTGCGCTAGAATGGCCCTAGTGGAAACGAGAAAGGGCAGCGCCATGGCTGAAGAAGGAATCTTGCACGACGGCATCTACCGCGTGGGCGATGTGCGCGTATCCGACCTCGCCGGTCGCAAGCGGCTGCCCATCGGCGACAGCGTGTTCGAGAGCGTGGTGGGCAACAAGGTCTACATCGACAAGTCGATGCTCATCGCCGATGTGCTCGACAGCGGGGCCGTGGCGACGCTGTTCTGCCGGCCCCGTCGTTTCGGCAAGTCGCTCAACCTGAGCATGCTCCAGCGCTTCCTGGAGATCCCCAACCCGAACGACATCGGCTCGGGGCATGCGGAGCGGCTCTTCCGGGGCCTTGAGATCTGGGAGGCCGACGGGGGAGCCTATCGCCGCCACTGCGAGGCTTATCCCGTGATCCGTTTCTCGTTCAACAATATGAAGAGCCCGAGCTGGCGGGAATTCGAGTCAGCTATTCGGGCTAATCTGGGACTTGAATGCAGACGGCACGGGTATCTTGCAGAAAGTGAAGCGCTAAGCGACTACGAGATAGAGCTTTTCGAGTGTTTGGCGCGAGGCGAGGCATCCGAAGGAGAATTGAGTTCCTCCCTCCTTTTCCTCACGCAAGTTCTGATGAAGCACCACGATTCGCCGGTGGTCGTGCTCATCGACGAGTACGATGCTCCGGTCATGGCCGGTTACACCAACGGCTATTACCGGGAGATCGTGGATTTTCTCAAGAGCTGGCTCACTGGGGCGCTGAAAGATAATTCTGCTTTGTTCGCCGCCGTGCTCACCGGCGTGCAGCGCGTCACCAAGGAGTCGATCTTCTCGGATCTGAACAGTTTGGACGTCAACACTTCCCTGAACGTGGCCTCTGACGAGCGCTATGGCTTTACCCAGGCCGATGTGGAGGCGCTCGCGAGCTACCTCGGTCGAGAAGATGGAGTGCCTGCGGCCAAGGAGTGGTACGATGGCTACCGTTTCGGCAATCTCGAGGTGTACAACCCCTGGAGCCTGTTGAACTACTTCAGCCGTGGATGCGCCGTGGATATCTACTGGGGCAACACTTCCAGCAACAGCGTGCTGGGGGACGCCCTGCGCGCCTCCGACGGACGCACCTTTTCCCAAGTGCTCGCCTTGGCCGAGCCGGGAGGCGTTGTGGACGCGGCGCTCGATCTGGGCGTGGTCTTTCCCGATGTGGGCATTCGGCCCGAGGCGCTCTGGTCGATGCTGTACCTGTCGGGCTACCTCACCACCGACGACGTGGCATTCCCCGGGGACTCCGAGTATATGCGGCGCCTCCGCATTCCCAACCGCGAGGTGGGGCGCCTCTACCGCAAGGAGATCGTCGACCGCTTCGCCGAGATGGCGGGCAACCGCGACTATTTGCGGGATATGCACCGGGCGCTGGTGACTGGGAACGCGGAAGTGCTGGAATCGGAGCTTGAGCGCGTGTTGGCGAACTCGGCGAGCTTCTTCGATCTTGTGCGCGAGAACAGTTACCACATGCTGATGCTGGGCCTCCTGTTCGGCGTGCCCGGCTACGCCAATCCGCTCTCCAACCGAGAAGCGGGCGACGGCCGTCCCGATATCGTGGTGAATCCTGAACGGCCGGACTCTCCCGTTATCGTCGTAGAGGTAAAGCACGCGAAAGATGCAGACAAAAAGACGCTCGAAGCGCTGGCGGCAGAAGCCCTCGTCCAAATTGCCGACCGCGGATATATCGATGCTGGGGTTCCTTCGGTGCGCTGGGGTGTTGCCTTCTCCGGTAAGCACGCCCGCGCCGTAGCGGAAATGCGCAACTAAAAATTCTCGAAGTTGTCCCGTAGGGGCTGACCTTGGTCAGCCTTTTTGTCATGCGCATCTTCCGTAGCTCCGACCAGGTATTTCAGAAACGGTGAATTGGCACTGTTTCCCAGGCAGAATCCATGCAAATGCGTGAATGTTGAACGAAGCCGCCTGCAGGATTCGTTCATATGCGTTGATCCTGCAAGTGGTAGTTGGGTGACGGCTTGGAAAAGTCAATCAGTCGAAATCGCTCGTTTTCCTTGTGGCGTCGTCTGTGGACCACAGTCGGAAAGGCCAGGGCGATATCTGATGCGAGAAACTAGAAGATCAACAGATATGTTGGCTTCCGTTATCATTCGTCTGCGTCAAAGTAAGACGCAACTATACTAAAATACGACATGTCATTAGAAGTATTGAATCTTGCGTGACTCTGAAAACACGTAAGATTGCGTACGGTACGCCTGAGCGGTGACTGTTCCACGCTACGCCGATGATGTATGTC